>Ga0224495_10000096_pt1 | contig 66711 bp, 62 predicted proteins | sample SF_Jul11_sed_USG_FD_168128 | JGI IMG/M metagenome (GOLD analysis project Ga0224495, IMG submission 168128) | Sediment microbial communities from San Francisco Bay, California, United States - SF_Jul11_sed_USGS_4_1 | ecosystem: Environmental > Aquatic > Marine > Sediment | place: USA: California...
AATGCTTACCGGGTCAGGTGGAAAAAATAGGCCGTGTTTTGTCAGTTCCTTGCCAAGTTGTTCGGTGACTATGCCGGTTTCCACGACGACCATCATGTTGTCCTTGTCGATTTCCAATATTTTCGTCATCTTCTCGAGCGATAATACGATTCCGCCGTGAGCGGGCACCGCGCCCGCCGATAGACACGTGCCTCCGCCTCGCGGAGTTACCGGAATGAGATTCTCGTGTGCTACCTGCATAACCTGAGACACCTGCTCGGTCGAAGCACATCTGACGACGGCTTCGGGCAATGAACTGTAAAGCGGGGTCTCGTCATGTGAGTAATTTTCGAGCGTATCCGGGTCTGTTAGCACGTTCGCGGAACCAACTATTTGCTTCAATCTAATGATTATTTTCTCGTCGACCTTCGCGTATTGCATTAATTCAATTATAAGCAATTTGCACTATTTTTCAAGAATGCTAGTTGATTGTGTTATGGGGTCAGGTCTTGACTATTGACAAAATCTGAGTATAGCGAAGTTCATATAAGGTGCTCTTTTCAGAAAATCTGATGAGAGTAACAGACCTTGGACACTATTGTCAATAGTCAAAACCTGACCCCAGGTCCGCATTTTCAAGTGTATGGCAGGTGCCTGTAATGGTGTCTTCAGGAAAGTGCTTGAGGTGTGATTATGACTACTTAGAGGAAATCTTGTATTTCTTTATCTTGTATCTCAGAACCCGTTCGGAAATACCGAGCTCAGATGCTGCTCTCGATTGATTGCCCCCGGCGTTGTCCAGGGCGGCTGCGATCATTTCTTTTTCGACCCTGGCTATTCTTTCGTTCAGTTGCCCGGAGATCCCGGGCTTGACGTTCTCGGCCATCGAAATAGGTAGTTCATCCTTCGTTATGTAAGCGCTGCGCGTCAGGACTATCGCCCGTTCGATGATATTCTGCAACTCTCTGATGTTGCCGGGGAAGTTGTATCTCAAGAGAACTTTCATTGCGTCATCGGTTATTCCCTTTATTTCTTTTTTTTCTGCTTCTGCATGAGCCCGTATGAAATGGTCCGTGAGAATGGTGATATCTTCACGGCGTTCACGCAGGGGTGGTATGTGGATCCTTATCACGTTGAGGCGGTAGAAGAGGTCCTGGCGGAAAGAACCTTTCTTGATCTCTTCATCGATGATCTTGTTTGTTGCACATACCAGTCTCACGTCAACCTTTATCTCTTCGTTCGAACCGAGCCTGGTGATGATTCTATCCTGCAGCACTCTTAGTAATTTGACCTGGATGCCGGGTGGTAGATCTCCGATCTCATCGAGAAATAGCGTGCCACCGGACGCGAACTCGAACTTCCCGATCCGACGCCGGTCGGCGCCGGTAAATGCACCTTTCTCGTGCCCGAAGAGCTCGGCTTCGATCAGCGTTTCCGGCAGTGCGGCAAGATGCGCCGTAACGAAGTGTTTATCTTTTCTGGGAGAGAGGTGGTGGATAGCACCAGCAACCAGTTCCTTCCCGGTACCACTCTCTCCGGTGACGATTACATTCGCGTCGCTCTTTGCCGCCCGGAAAGCGAGCGACAGGACTTCTTCCATTTTCCCGGATGCGTATATGATCTTCTCATAGCGATATCTTTCCCTGAGGGTATCCTTCAGTTCCTCGTTCTCTCGTTTCAATGCCAGTGTTTCCAGGGCATTCTTCATGGAGAGCAGGAGTTCTTCGATGTCCACGGGTTTGGTGAGATAGTGGAAAGCGCCATTCTTCATCGCGGTCACTGCATCACGGACGTTGGCGAAAGCGGTGACAATTATGACCGGGATCATTGGATTTATCTTCCTGATTTTTGTGAGAACTTCGATGCCGGGTATGTCGGGCAGACGTTGGTCGAGCAAGACGATGTCAAAACTACCCTGCTCAAACTTGGTAACGGCTTCTTCTCCGCTTTCCGCTTCCTGGACCGTATAGTCTTTTCTTTCGAGCGCTCGTCTCAGGAGTATTCGCTGATTCTTTTCGTCTTCAACGATGAGTATGTTTGTGCGGTTCATCATGCGTTCAATACTATTCTGAAACGTGTACGCTCATCGCTTTCAATTGTGATCCGACCGTCGTGCAGCTCGATGATCCGCTTCGTTAGATATAGACCTATGCCGCTTTGACCTTTTTTCGAGAAGAATGGAGTGAAAATGTCATTTTTTATTGAAGGTTCGATTCCCTTGCCGTCGTCGGTGCATACTAAGTGAATTTCCCGACCCTTCCTATTTGCGGTGACTTCGATCTTCTTTGCCCCGGCCTCAATGCTGTTGTTTATTATATTAGAAATGGCGGTTACCAGCAACGAACGATTGCCGTGACAGATGAGTCGTGGTTCGACATCTGCTATGATTTTCACTGAACTTGTTTTGAGCGCGTGATCGAGCAGGGCGATAGATTCTCTTACCAGTTCGCTCACTTCGATCTCCTCTTTCTTGATCTCCCGTGTTCCAAGCAGGCGTAATGAATCCATTATCGATCTCATTCTTGCTGTCTCGTCCAGTAATACACCTTTATTTTCTTTGTCCATGCCGTCGGCCAGCAATGAGAGGGTGTTTAGTGAGTTTCTGAATTCATGGGCGAAGCCAGTTGACAGTGCGCCGACTTCCTTTAGCCGGTTTATTTCCCGTTCCTTCATCAACCTGAAACGCTCGGATTTCGTGTAACTGATAAGCAGAACAGCCTCCAGTAATATGAAGACGAGCACGGTGAGGAGAAGGAAGATGTTATTGGTTCGTTGTATTCTTGTCAGTGATTCCATGTCGAAACCGGCCACGATTCGGTAATCAGAGTCGAAATCTTCGATCTGAAAGATGTTTCCCTCGGGTGTTCCTATTGTATGATATCCCGGTCCTCTGAGCGGAAGGAAATTCTCATAGAGGGTGCTGAAGAGAACAGGTGTGTTTTCTTTATCTAGGATCGCGAAGTAGCGGAGATTGGATGATGTGATGAGTGAATCAAGTATCTGCTCGATCTCGATCCCGTAGATGCCGCTCGCTTCTGCCAACAGGAGAAAATCCGTGGCGCGATCGGTTGTGTTCACCAGGAAGAACGGTTTGTCGTCGAGGAATATAAGCGTGTTCGCATTCTTGCCTTGCAGATTTCTCCGGTAGAAATTGATGATCTCGCTCTCTGTTCCAGTGAACTCAGTCGCGCCGGTAATGCGTTTTCCTTGTATTATCCAAATGCCCTTGATTTCTTCGTCTCTTTGAGTCTGTAGCAGCTGTGTTTGATCAAATCCTGTTTCGATGATCCTGTCACGCAGGTTCTGAATGACAGTTGTTTCGATCTCCTTCTCCTGTTTGAACAGGTAATCGACCATCGACGAAAGGAGATAGAAGGAATTTGTTGAACTTTCCCGAAAAGTTCGTTCGAGACTGCGATTCGTGAACAGTACGGTCAGCAGGGCAAAAATCAACGCGCAGGCAAAAATGAATATGAGAATCAGATTCCTAACCTTCATTCCTGCCTATTATATACAAGGTTGTCAGAAAATCAATTCAAATATCAGCTCGAGGTCATTCTTCACAAAATCGAAGTCATTGACCGTTGATGAGTTAAACAGAGTGCTTGCCTTTACGTAGAAGACGAGTGTGCTGCTCACAAACTTCGTATATTGCAGCGATACATTTACGCCCTCATCTTCTCTGTCCATTCCTTCCATATCGTAGAAACGCTTGCGGAAGAGATGAGCCCGGGTTTCAATGAAAGCTTGTTGTTTTATGAAGGCTTTTGTGGCGTACAGACCGAGTTCATATTTCTCATTGATATTTTCTTCCTCAAAGAATGGATCGTCTACATACTGGATAGGTGTTATGTACTCGGTGTCGGGATACGAAACTTCGTTAAAGGCGAACCAGACGGCGAGCGAGAGATCTATCGTCAGTGGGAAATAAAGTTGTGCCTCGGCAATATAGAACGGGACGGCTTCTTCGCCGTATATCCTGAATCCGCCCTCGAATTTAGGAGTAAAATATGTGTATGGCAAGGGAATTCTGATTGCGGCTTTCAGGCGCGGTTCGTAGTAACTTCTTATGAGGTCCGAATAGAAATATTTGTACCTCACACGTGCATCGGGTGAGAAGAGGAAATTTCCTAAATACACGTTCAGTGAATCTCCACCAATGATATCGACAAGATTGTATAGGGAGTACGAGGGGGCATAGAAGCTGTACAATCCGGCATATAAAGTCGTCTTGTTGCCTACCCCGCGCAGGAGAAGCTTCTTTGCCAACCCGACGTTGTTTGCCATGTAAAAGTTTGTGGGATCGAAGTCTATTAATGAGAAATCGCCGTTGTAGTTGAGGGTGACGAAATCTTCATTCAAAACATAGGGTCTCAGGCTGGCAATCTGCCCGCCACCGCTCAGATCGAACCCGTTGATGTTGTTGGTGAGATTGTAGGCGAACGAAACACCCTCAATGCTATATGAGTAGATAAAAAGAGGGAGGAGCAATAATATTGCTCCTCCCTTGCTGAGGATCTTACTGTCTTCCCTGACCACGACCTATTTGCTCATCCTGACAGCATGGTCTGCCTTGGTCTTTGTGCATACCCTTCAATTTTCCACACCAATCAGGAAATCCCTGGGCATTCCTCAAGGCGATTTCCAGGTTTGTCCTGAGGTTTCTCATCTCTCGTGCCATGATCATCGTCTCGCCTTTATCTTTGACCGTTGAGCCTCTCACTTCGAGCTCGTCACCCACGCGCACCATGCTTCTGAGATACCATTCTGGCGCTAATCGGACTCTGACAAGTTCTCCGTTCTGTGCTTTTACCATCGCTTCCATTGTTTCGGATGTTTCATCGATATAGAGATCAGTGACGTCGCCTTCGACCGTTTCTTCGGTTCGCGGGTCGTAGAGATGGTTCTCCGCTTGTAGTCTTGTTCTCAACCACAGCGGTTGGTAGTCTACGCTGCGGATCTCAGATGTGACGTTGTTACAGATCATCTCACGGACACGGATTTTACTGGCTTCCAGATATCTGCCGCGTACAGTGACTTCATCCCCTACTTCGACGTCGCTTTCAATATACCATTCCGGTCCCAGCTCCAGCATGATCCGTTCCTGGGTTCTTGTCCGTATCTGAGCCTGCAGGATCGTGTAACCCGCGTCTTCATCTGTAACCTCATCGATGTTTATGACTTCTCCGGTAACTTCGATTTCCTGAGCAAAAAGAAATGTGAGACCTGCGAGAAGCACTATAAGAATTTTCGGAAAGTTCCTCATGCATACCTCCTTCATACCCTATTATATTAGCAATACGTATGCCAGTAAAACTCTCTATATTTAATGACTTTTCTTAAGGATTTACGACAATTGTGTAATGTTCGACAAAATTGTCGGAAAACATCTCACCCAATCTGTCATTGACTTTGTTCAAGGCCACATTACAATGTAAGAGCAGAAGGAGGGAATATGCGCTTTAAGTTCATGATAGCTATTGTCATGACTGTCGTTTCTGTAGTTTTATTCGAAAGCCGTTGCCAGGGCGAGAAAGAATTTGTTGTCAAATATTTTCCGGTAGAAGTCGGCAACTGGTGGGAGCATGAGTACAGGTTCTTGGTTGTTGAGTATGATACGGTCACCAATGATACGTTTGAGAATCTCTTCGTTGAAAGCCGACATGATGAAATCACTGGTACCAATACTGTGGCAGGCTGGTCTTGTTATCGGTTCCATGAGACGTTGCACCATACCACACAATGGTTTGCCCATCCAGATAGCGCTCTGTTATGTATCGCCGCGCTGACCGATAATATCCCCGGGTTTGTCGAGGGGTCATCCAGAGATATAATCTATCTTCTTCACGGTGCGATATTTCGGACGGCAAGTGCATTGGCCTCTTACATGAAAAACATGACTTCGGGCCTATCGCGGAATCTTGATGCCGATACTGTGTATTTGATACCACCGCATAAATACTTTGTTTATCCCATGAGCATAGGCACCAGCTGGGTCATGATGACCGAGCCGTGGTATGAAGAACGGGAGGTGGTTGCTGCCGAATCGGTTACGGTCGGTGCCGGCACTTTTTATACGCTCAAGCTGCGTGTAGTTACTGATTTAGGAAGCGAAGATGAACGGTACATCTGGATCGGTGAAGAAGGGATGATTAAAGACAGCATATATTCACGGGGTGTGGCTACAAATGTAGTCGGTGATACTATCGGTTATTTCGATGTTTATACAATGTATGAGTTGTTGTCGTTAAACCTGGAATGACCTTTATTCAGTCGACATGGATCATGCATTTTTACGTTGAAATCATCGCTGTTTTGTATATCATATATATTAATGTAGATACTCATAAAGGATAAAGATCGCAGGATCGTGGAAGTAGCCTAACGGACCGGCGCAGTCCACGGGCACGAAAGGAGTTATGGTATATGAAAAACCGAGCACCGCACAAATGGTTGCTGGTTACCATGCTATTGTTGGCCGCATTTTGTCATGCCGATTGGACGCGAGATACTGTTGGTATCTATACGAGATACTATGAGGTGAAGGTTGGCGATGGCCGGAACGATAATGTGGAGCGTATTTATTGCTGCTGTTACAACGGGCATGTCGTCGAATGGTCGTTTGAAGGAAACGACTGGGTGATGGTGGATTGTGGTTCTGTACCACCAAGCGCTGATTACCGGCTGATAAGTCTGTGTATTGGAGATGGCAGGCGAGACGGGATCAATCGAATCTACAGTGCTTGCGCTGATGGGTATATTTATGAATTCTCGTACGATAGCGGCATGTGGTTCATGGACCGGCTGAGTCCGGCCGGTGTATTCTATGCGGGGCAGGTTATTGGCCAGCCAAGAAACGATGATACGATTCGTGTTTGTGCTGGTGGTTGGAACACTCCGGTTCGTGAATATACCTGGAACGGTTCAGACTGGGAGTCGCTTGATGTAAGCTCGGGTAATAGGTATGTCTGGCCGCTCGACATTGCGCAAGGTAGAAATGATGGAGTCTACCGTATCTATGCTCCCGATTGGTACCTATACTACCTGAGGGAGTATTCCTGGAATGGCAGTGGGTATGACGAGCTGACCATCAGCGCACCCCAACGATTGGTCAAGGCCGTCGTGGGTCATGGCAGAAACGACGGTATGAACCGCGTGTACGCTTCGGGAATGTTGGGACACGTTCATGAATATACCTACGACGCCAATAACTGGCAGAGCGTCGATATCCATCCTACTGCACCTCTACGGTCGCGCTACGGCCTTTGTTTTGGCCAGACAAAGAGCGATGGTGTATTGAGACTGTACTCGGTCGCCCAAGGTGGTGACATCCGTGAACATGCCTGGGATGGTGCTGCGTGGGTCGATACGATCATCGATGCAATCTCGGGTGCAACAGTTGATATAGCGGTCGGCCGAGGCAGAAATGATGATACGATGAGAGTGTACGTGACGAGCGCGACCGGCATCTTGTATGAGTTTACGAATACCTCACCCTATGTCGGCTTGGAGGATCTGAAACAGGAGCAGATCGGTATTTCGCTTAGCTTTCATCCCAATCCCTTCGCCTATCTCTCCACGATCAAATATAGTATTCCGAGAAGCGGCTGGGTCAGTATCACGGTGCATAATAGTCTGGGTGTTGAAGTTTCCAGACTGTTAGATAAATACGACGATGCGGGTAGTCATATTTTGCATTGTGATATGTATGATAAATACGGTATGAGGCTGCCGGCTGGTGTGTACTTCTGCCGGCTGAAAATGGAGGGTGAAGAAATCGTTGAAAAGATCATACGGGTGAATTGAGGTATACTGTTATGATGGCTTCTTTCATATTAGTGACAGTGTTCTTGTTCAATCAGGGCGATTTTCCGATCTGCCAGGCAGGCGATGTTCAAGCTACGCCAGAGGTCGTTTTTGCCGATAGCCTCTTCTATGTTTTCTGGACCGACTTCAGGTACAGCAGCGTTGACACCTATTCTGTATACGTTGCTCGTATTGCTTTGGACGGGACGGTGCTTGACCCGGATGGAAGGGAAATCTTTGCGAACAAGGCGGAAACACGCCCTGCCGCTGCCTTCGACGGGACGAACCTTCTTGTAGCATTGCAGGACAGCTGCTGAACGAGCGGTAATATCATAGGAGTGGGTCTCACTCCTTCGTGTGACATCATACAGACATTTATTATTTCAAACGCAGAAAACATCCAGGAATTGCCAGATATTTGCTATGGTCTTGGTAACTATGTCGTGGTTTGGACTGATTTCCGGGATGGAGTTGACAGAATGGTCAGGGCAGCGCGTGTTACACCTCAGTGGGTGGTGCTGGATACAGGTTATGTAGTATGGTCGAATTCGATCTATCAAATCACACCGGTGATAGCTTTCGATGGTGCAAGATATCTCACCGTTTGGCAAAATCTTGCCGAGCCGTTTGGTATTCATTGCCGTTTCATTGGTGCGGACGGATCGCCCCAAAACCCGGGTATCACGATTTCATCTGCGCCGAGTGCGACCAACCCCAGGATCTGTTACGACGGTGTGAATTACCTGGTAGTGTGGCAAGAGTACACAACGACAAATAACATTATGGGTCAGTTCGTATCACCCGGCGGTTCGCTGATAGGGGAAGCCTTCGTTATCACTTCTGGTCCTGAGAATCACGTATCGCCCGCTCTGTGCCATGACGGCAATCGATTTCTTGTCATCTGGTCCGAGACACAGATATGGGCACAGTTTTTATCCGGCACGGGTAGTTTGATCGGCGCGGCGTTCCCGATCTCAAGCGCGGTTTACGAGCAAGTTGCTCCTGATGTTTATTTCGGGAGTAGCAAATTCCTGGCGATCTGGAGCGAATTCCGTACTGATTATGACATCTATGGCAATTTAGATGCACAGGTCGGCGTAGATAATTCGAATTACCATGTTCCTGCCGGTCAAAAAATCTATCCTGACAGAACGGTCTTTGTTGACAGAGTTAATGTCATTGGTGGCCGTGGCAAGAAGATATCTATTTTCGACATCCTTGGTAAGAAAGTTGCGGAGACCAGGAATGGTATGTGGGAAGCGAGTTTTTTTTCTTCAGGTGTTTATTTCTTGGCAGTAGATGGACAGGTAATGAGAGTAGTAAAGGTGAAGTGATTTTTTGTGAGTTTTGCAATCCGATCATTTCGTCAATAAATACTAGGGAGGAGATACAATGCAAAGTGTTGTATACTTATCGGCAAGATTGAAGTGTGATGTCAACAAGGCTTTTGAGATGTTCACGGAAAACGACAATCTCCAGTCCTGGCTGACAAATATTGCAGATGTCGAACCAAGAGTGGGTGGCAGGTACGAATTGTTCTGGGATCCTAATAATAGAGAGAATAACAGCACAATTGGGTGCAAGGTAACGCTTTTTGAAGAGAACAAGTTGATTGCCTTCGAGTGGAAGGGACCGCCGCAATTCAAAGATTTCATGAATACCGCGGTTCCACTGACACATGTGGTGGTTTTCTTCATACCCTGTGGTTATGCCGTTGCTGGTGTTTGTACGGAAGTGCACCTTATACATGCAGGTTGGGGAGATTCGCCTGAGTGGCAGAAGGCCAAATCATACTTTGACACAGCATGGTCAATTGCTTTCAAAAATCTCGAAGGATTATTCGCAAATAACAAATAATGAAGGATCCCAGATATCATGATTGGTTGCTCGAGAACGGTGGCCCGGTCATTCGGTATCTTACGGCGCTCGAGCAAGAAGGATTCAAAACAGCAAACACGCTGCGTTTACAGCACGACCTGCTGAAATCCGAACAAGTGAAGTACTGGATGAAAAATATTACCGGCCGCACTGGATTCAATGATATCCACGGCAGCCGTGATGCATGTTTTGAGAATGCCATGGGCAAACTCACCCTCTATGGTCTGCGCAAGGGTATGGGTGATTTTGACTCTAGATGTGCTCCCTATCTTGCCTGGCTTCAGAGAAGTATGAATAAGAATAAACCGAACATCATATTTGTTTTCCATCAGACTGTCGTGGCCGCATGGCTCGCTGTTGGTGGGTTTCTCTCTGAGCAACCCGTCTTAGATTTTGTCCTTCGCAGGCTCGGTGCTATCTACGATTTTGTCAAAGACAAAGATTTTTCCATTTATGTCGATAAATCCAGATTCAAACGTGTTCCAGCAGTGTTCGATAGATATCCTCTTATCAATCCAGACTTGTACACTGATGGGAATTTCTTGTTGCCCTGGATTCACGATATCTTCGCCTTCGGCGCACTTCAAGTATATATGAATGATGACGAGGTCAGCGAACGCATAGATTATGTAATATCCTATTTATTGGATAGGCGCTACCAGCAGTTCCATGAGGGATACGGTATTGTACTCAACGAGAATTGTCATTATAATGTCATGGGGTGGGACGTCTGGTTGCCTTGTTATGATGGTCTGCATAAGAATCCTTTCAACAAAGGATGCCTGGTGCAGAGGCTCGAACTTATGTCCCATTTTAAGACCGGACGGTCGAGCAAGTGGTTTGTGGAGAATCTGAAAATGCTTGAGGATTTCGAGAATCATTCCTGCAGGTATGTAATACCGAAGAACTATATCAGTGAGAAGAAAAATTCATATTTCGTTACGGGCGCTCACATGGGGTTGGGTGAAAACCGCCGCCGGAGAGTAGCATTGGAAATCGAATCTAGTTTCTGGATGTTGGGAATAATGAAAAACAAGGTAGAAAAGGATATGACAAAATGAGAATGAATCCCGGGATCTTATTAGTGACTATCCTCTTCTTCTTTACTTTTACCATGCTGGCGGGTGAGTCTGTTGAATTGACGACGGCGGAGATAGAAGTTCAATATAACCGTATGAGAGACCTATCTATTGATGAGTCTAATGTGATAGAAGTCAACGGTTGCTTGATCAACAAGGATGTTGCAGAGTTTGAGTTGAAATCCGGCCATATCTATTTTTTCGCCCCGGTTTTTGATAATGTTGTTGCGGCCTATTTCGAAGGTTCGGGTAATTTTCGCCTGTCTACTGATGACCCGATCGAAAAGCAGCAAGTCTTGCGTTTTACAGGTAAGGAGCATGTTGACCTGGAATTCGAAGAAGCGCTTTTCTTCTTTACCGATGACACCTACGAAAAAATTCGAAGCCTCCAGAAAGTTACGAGTATGAGTATCCCTGATTCGATTCAGAATATTATACACCTGTTCCGGCAAAAAATTCGTGGGCGGTTTCCATGGAATTTTGATGCACGTGTTATCGCCGAGTTTCTCAATGCACGAGAACGGCATTTTTTCGGCGCCTTCCTTGAAGGTATGGACGGTGACGAGTTCTTATATCTCATTGACCCGATGGATGAGGAGGAAGTGACGCTTTTCCGGTATGAAAAGATCAAATTTTCAAAGCGTGCTCAGGTTGAAACATGGTACAGCTCCAGACCCATAATACCGTTTCCACGGGCGAGGCCTACATTTGATGTTGAACAGCTCCAAATGGATGTCGAAATAGAAGGAAATCAAAGGCTCGTGGTAGATGCAAAAATGCGCTTCACATGTTTGCTTGATCAAGCCCGAATCATGCCAGTATACCTGGATGAAGCGCTGCGTGTCGAAACTGCGATCCTCGGGAATCATGATACATGTCTGGTCATCCAGGAAGAGGAAAAGGAGGATGCTCAGCTGTGGATTGTATTTCCTTTTGACCTGCAAAAAGGTGAACGATACGATCTGACCCTGGCGTATGGCGGCGAAGGATTGATCAATGATATTGGCGGTGATAATTTCAGTATTGGCGGACGCATTGCATGGTTTCCCAGTGTCTATACGAATATCTTCGACCCCAGGCATTTCCTGATCACATTCGCCGTTCCTCAAAAAAGGACATTACTCAGCACCGGCAAACTAGTGCGAACGTGGACAGAAGGGAACCTCGTTTATTCAATGTGGGATAGTGAGATCGAATACATGTTAGCCGGGTTCAATTATGGAAAATTTTCGGCGGTAACCCAGCAAAGCTCGCTTTGTGATATTACCTGCTATACCAACGAGAAATCGTCCGATGCATTACTCATTGTCCGAAGAACCCTCGAAGAGAATCGTGATCTACAGGCAGAGTTGATGTTGATGCCTCAAGAGTTGACCACAGATGGGATTGGTAAGAATGCGGCCATTGAGAGCCGTAACGCCTACGAGGTTTTCCATCATTTTTTCGGCGAAATCCCCATTCGTTCTATAAATATATCCCAGCAGCCGCAAGTTTCTTTTGCCGCCAGTTGGCCTGCATTGATCTTTTTGCCGTTCACCGCATTCTTTGATGAATCGGTAAGGCAGCGGTTGTTTGAGCCGGTTATCGGGCTACGTTGGTACGGGGAATGGGAATCGTACCACGAAGGCGTTGCTTCGCACGAAATGGCGCACCAATGGTGGGCGCATTCCGTAATGACCGCCTCATATCATGATACCTGGCTTAACGAGGGTTTTGCCACCTATTCAGAAGCATTACACCTGCTTATGACGAAGGGTACGGATGCCTTCAAGAAATACATGAGGATTTTGCGGCGTCAGGTATACTCTGACATTGGTGGGGGCAAGAGTCTTTCTGAACTCGGTCCAGTGTGGTTGGGTATTCGGTTGAGTTCATTCGATGCCCCGCAAGGATATTATCTCACATATGTTAAAGGTGCGTACATTTTGCACATGCTGAGGATGATGCTCTTTGACTATGATAAGAAAAATGATGAACGATTCATCAAAATGATGAAAGACTACGTTCGTACCTATACAGGCAAGGTTGTCACGACTCTGGATTTCAAGAATATTGTTGAAAAACACTTTGATAGAAACATGGATTGGTTCTTTGATCAATGGGTATATGGCAGCGATATTCCTGTTTACGAATTCAAATACGAAGTTGAGGAAACTGATGGCGAATACTATGTAACGATCTACGTTCAGCAGAGTGGGGTTTCACCATCCTTCGAAATGCTGGTGCCGTTTCTCGTTAACTTCGAAAAGGAACATGCTGTAGTGAAGGTCATTGCCAAAGGTACAGATGTGGTTGCCAAGAAATTCCACTTGCCGCGAAAACCTGTGTCTATCGAGGCGAATCCGCTTAATGCTGTGTTGTGCGTAATCGTTGAATAGGGTGTGAGAAAGACGGTGCGGAGCACGAGATTGACATATCCGAGAGCATGAATAGAATTTTTGAAGGAAAGCAATGAAGATATTTAAGATCGTCTTGATAATACTCGCTGCGGGTATTGTGTTATTGATGGCGCTGTTCGCCATATACCTCCTGCTTAACAGGCAAGGTGTTGTCGAATCCTATGATGTTGGTGAGCCCGAGACAGGTAACCGCCTGCTGATTGTTAGTCAGGGCAGTGAGTTTAAGAATGCTTTGGTCGAAAGCGTGATCACACACCTCGCCGATGAATCTTTGTATGTGTGCGTGATCGATGTCAGCGGCTTGGAGGAGATCAATGAGGATGAGTGGGATGCAATTTTGATATTACATACTACGGAACAATGGAAGCTACAACCTGACGTGAAAAAATATCTCGACCGTGCGCGGAACCTTGACAGGGTGGTTGTCATAACGACATCGGGCTCAGGTGAGTGGAAAAGCGATGAGTATGCGGTTGATGTTATGACATCTGCGTCTAAAAAAGAAGAGTTACGCGCGTTGACCGATAACATTGTACTCAAGCTCAAGGCAATTCTGAAATGAAAACAGTGCTCAAAGTAGCGAATCTGCTTGCCATCATCGGAACGGCATTGATGGGGGTCGTGATAATATTGATACGCGTTTCTCCTACATTCGTGCGTTTGTTCAGTTCGCGCGGGCCGATGTTGACGGTTTTGGCATTAACCGAATTGGTCTTTGCATTCTCTCTTCTGTTCTTCTTTTCGGTTCTGCATCTCTACAATGCCGACAATGGTAGAAAAATGGTGTCGCTTGGTGCAACAGTGGCTGCTTTAATTAGTACATCCTGGATGTCAGTTGTTGCAGTCTTGCACCGGTTCCCTTTCGTATGGCGCTGGGTGGCAACACGCTGGTCCGGGTTGATTGTCTCCACTACCCAAGTCATATTCACAATTCCGTTGTTGGTTTTCTTTGTTCTTTTCAGCACGGCGAACAACCGCCGTGATACCAGTCTAAGACTACGCGTGGCTTCTATCGTTGCGGTTCTTGGGACTTCTTGGTTGCTGCTCGTCTCTGGCGCGCGCATATCACCTGCAGTATGGATTTGGTTGATCGAAAAAGGTGCTGGAAGGATCATGATAATAACCGAGCCGTTTGTTGCGATTTCGTTTCTGATATTTCTTGCAGCATTTTTTGTTGAACCCGATGGTTAGCAAGTATGAAGACCGGTCCAGATATTGTTTGAATTGAGAGAGGAGTAAGCTTGTGACAAGGACGAAACTGAATTTGCCTGATAGGTTCGATTTCTCTACTGAGATGCCTGTGCGTATCGAAAATATAAATTACGGGGGGCATTTGGGGAATGACTCGTTGCTGTCGCTCATTCACGAGGCACGGTTAAGATTTCTGAAGGCAAATGGATTTACCGAGGCGGATATTGGCGGTGTGGGCATTATCATGGTAGACACGGTCGTCATCTACAAATCGGAGAGTTTCCATGGAGACGTTCTCAGATTCGAAGTTGCTGTCGGCAATATAGGCAATACAGGCTGCGATTTTTTCTTTAGGATAACGAACAGTGCAACTAAAAGGGATGTTGCTCATGCTAAGACCGGTGTTGTATTTTTTGACTACCACACTAGAAAGGTTGCACCTGCACCACGTAAATTCGCAGAACAATTTAGGGAGAAACCGTAGCATAACAGCACCGGTCTCTTTGGTGCATGGTTGGAGGTATGAATGAAGGTAGTCTATGTCAATAGTCTTGCCGCCACATTGGATGCGCTCAACGAAGTATTCGTCATGGGTCGATCACTTTCACGGACCGACCGTGCGAAAGCTATAGAGTGGATAGCCGGCAGGCAGGGATTGAAGGGTGCTTACCGTGGCATGTTTGCACCGACTCAGCTTGATTACCGTAGGGGGATCACGGTCTTCACGGGAGAGAGAGTGGTATCAAGCGCTGCTATCGGTCACATCCTTGGTGAAGAAGCGAGCCGCGCGTTGATCATGCTTGATGGTAGTTCAACGATTGTTCAAGAGGCACTGAAAAGATCCAACAGGGGAATGATCAGGGCATTGATGAGTTGCGAGACGCCTGCTCGTGTGAGGGGTTTCTACTGCTGTGGTATCTGCACGGCGTCTTTGTGGCGCCATCTGGCAGTTGGTGGTCTAAGCAAGTCGAAAAGACGGCTTCACGTTGGGCTGAAAGTCCTCCGTAAGTATCGTGATGGTACTGGTAAATGGCGGCGCTTTCCATTCTACTATACGTTGCTGGCCCTCAGTGAGATCGAGCACAAACTAGCACTGGATGAATTGAGGTATGCCGCGCCACTTTGTGAACGCTACATAAAGCGCTATAAGGCCAAGAATAAGATCGCCACACGCCGGCGTCTGTTGATGCAACGCGTCCTGGCAAAGTGCTGATCATAAAGCGTTATCATGTTTCATAAAATACCAGATCAGGTCAAGACAAGGATGGGCTATCTCGAGGATTTGGATAGACAGCACAGGAGTGAAGGCGCACCTTCCAATATCCGGCTCAGGCAGGTGCCGAGGGAGACCGGTAAGTTCCTTGCGATCATGGCATCGCTGGCGCCTGCGGGAACCTATCTCGAGATCGGCACAAGCGGCGGTTATTCGGCTTTGTGGCTGGCTCTTGCGTGCAGGGAACTTGGAAGAAAGTTGATCACCTTCGAGATATTGCCGCAAAAGGTAGACATTGCGCGCGAGACGTTTCGCGCTGCCGAAGTTGAGGATGTGGTAGAACTCATCCCGGGCGATGCTCGTGAGTATCTGGATAATTGCAGCGATATTTCTTTCTGTTTTCTTGATGCTGAAAAGGAAATGTATAGAGAATGTTATGAGAAAATAATCCCGAATATGGTTGAGCATGGAATCCTCATTGCCGATAATGTGATCAGTCACAAGGATGTGCTGAAGGATATGGTCGAACACGCTTTGAGCGATCGACGCGTTGATACGGTGGTCGTTCCAATCGGCAGCGGGCTTCTTTTATGCGTGAAGAGACGACAATGAGTGAGAAATTTATCAGTGAATTAATTGAACCAGTCAGAGGAACGTTCGATACAAAAGCCATGTCCCGTGGCGAGCCGGGATTGCCTTCAAGATTTTTATGGCGTAAATCAGAGTACATAATCGCCGAAGTCGTCCACAAATGGAAGGAAACATCTCCATGCAGGAGCGGGAGCAAAGAGAAATATGTCCGCAAACACTGGTACGAAATAAGAACCACCAGTGATTTGAACATGAAGATATATTTCGAACGTAGATCAATGCCGAAAGGACAGGCGAAAAAGAGGTGGTGGCTCTATTCGGTATTGGGTCAATAGAGGGAGGATTTGCATGAACGGCATTAAGAGTGTATTGTCTTCGGTGAATATCTTTTGTGTTTGGGTGATTTTGCTGAGCACGGGATCATTGGTAAGGGCTCAGTGGGAAAATCCTGTAGTCGATACGATCACCAATACCCAAATCCGAAAAGAAACAACACTGCAGTCACTGTGTGTTGACGACTCGGATTTCGTACATCTCGTCTGGAAACATCAGGTGACAGGGGGCTGGCGCATATTTTACTGCACGAACAGCCCGGCAGGGATGTGGGGCGAGGTGCAAGTGGTTGGTGATTCGATGGAAGTTGCCTTTGACCCGGCAGTGGCATGGTCATCCGGCGTTGGGGTACCATTTGTAGTTTACGAACAGAACTCGGAGATTTACTCTGCATATCCTTCCGGCGGGGCATGGGATATAGTGCCTATTACCATCAACGTACGGTTCGATCGTTCGCCGACGATCGCCGTCGATGCTTGGTTACCGCATGCGGCATGGATCACTGACGATTCGGTCACCGGCGATTACAAGATCGCGTATGCTTCAAGTTACTTTGCAGGACCCTACCTGGGTTGGTTTGTTGAGACCCTGACGGGCAGCTATCTTGGCCCGTATGGCACCGGTGCTTCACCTTTTATCGCGGTCACCCCGGAGGGCGTTGCGCACGTCGTTTACCGCGGCGGCGACTACGGTAATTACCATATACACCACGCTTGGAAGAGCGCGCCGACCGATACCATCTGGAATTACGAGATTTTGTACAGCGGCAATGCCAATGATTTCTCTGCGGCGATGGTGATCGAAGAAGACGGTGATCTCCACCTGGCAGTGAGCGGCAATGATGGATGGGGATTTCCGGGCCGGGTGTACTATTTCTACAAGCCTTATGGTCAGGCATGGCAGCAGTATGAGCTGGCATCGCTGGCCAGCAGTGCGGCCGAACCCTCTCTCGACGTCGATGAGAACGGAAACCCGCACATTGTTTGGATGGAGACGAGTGGTAATTTCTATACTGGTAATATCTACTATTCGGGTAAAGATTCCACCGGCGCCTGGCAGGTTAGCACGGTCATCGGCGGTGATCATTTTGTTCCTTCGTTTCAGATCGATCAACAGGGATACGGACACGTTGCCTGCCACACAGGAGGTAATACGAGTATCTATGATATCTATCATGTGAAAAGCAGCAGTGTGTTGACGTGCGTCGAGGAATTCGAAGATCCGGCGGGCAAAAGTGCTTCCGGATATATACTAAGTAGTGTTCCGAATCCTGTTCGAACCCGTGCTGAAATATCCTACTGTATCACTGAACCGGGTCATGTGACGATCAAAGTCTACAATAGTATTGGAGAAGAAATCGCTGAGCTGGTGAACGAATCTCGAGCATGTGGCAACCACAGTGTTGTCTGGCATCCGGAGGACCTGAGCGCAGGCATATATTTCTTTCATCTGGTAACCGGCAGATCTGAGCAAACCGGTAAATGTGTTCTGCTTCCTTAATAATCAAAAGGATAAATGGTTCTTATACTAAAGGGGGTGAGAATGATTGAATATCTGAATCATATTATGACGGCCTGCCTTGTTGTTGTATGTATGTTTAGTTTTTGCCGGGCAGATGACGCAAAGATTATGGATCTGCCAAAGCCAAGAACTACAGGTGGGCGGCCACTCATGGAAGTACTGCGAGACAGAAAATCTACTCGAGAATTCAGCAAGAAGGAGATACCGCTTCAGGTGCTTTCGGACATGCTCTGGGCTGCATGGGGAGTGAACAGGCCGGAATCTGGCAAACGTACTGCGCCATCAGCCGTGAACTGGCAGGAGATCGACATATACGTGGCATCGGCAAAAGGTCTTTATATTTATGATGCATCTGCTCATTCACTGACACAGGTGCTTTCCGAAGATATACGCGGCGTGACCGGCACCCAGGCTTTCGTGAAGGAGGCGCCGGTCAATCTCATTTTTGTAGCGGATTATTCACGCATGGGTAAGGGGCCACAGAAGGATAAGGATTTCTACTCGGCTACGGATGCCGCGTTCATAAGCCAGAATGTCTATCTGTTCTGTGCTTCTGAGGGATTGGCAACGGTCGTACGCGGTGCCTTGAACCGCGACCGGTTAGCGAAGAAAATGAAGTTATCTTCCGAGCAGAAGATAATCCTGGCGCAGAGTGTTGGCTATCCGCTTGAATAATAGAATATTCGCGGGAATGATCTTCTTTTGACGAAGCACTACAGGACATTTCTTTTTGACCTGGACGGAACATTGACCGATCCGCAGGTCGGAATAACGAATTCTATTCAGTACGCGTTGGCGCGTTTCGGCATCATGGAAAGGGATAGGAAAGGTCTCATAAAGTTCATCGGTCCACCTTTGTTGGAGTCTTTCCGCAAATGGTATGGCTTCGACGATACACGGGGGAGAAAAGCAATCGCCTTTTATCGGGAATACTACGCCGAACAAGGTATCTACGAGAACACGATGTATGAAGGGATCGATGATTTGTTATCCGAACTACACTCACGAGGATGCATGATCGCTCTAGCAACCTCAAAAGCCACCATATACGCGCAGAAGATACTCGAACACTTCGGAATAGCCCAATACTTTGACCGTGTAGAAGGGAGCAATTTTGATCTGACACGGGCGGCAAAATTCGAGATCATCGCGGATATACTTGCGGAGACATCAGCCCGTGACCGTGATGAGTATCTTATGGTCGGCGATCACGTGGATGATATCAGAGGCGCGCGTGAAAATGGTATTGATTCGGTCGCTGCTACTTATGGTTACGGTCTGGAAAGAGACCTGGTAGAAGCCGGACCGACACACATCGTACATACGGTACAGGAGCTGCGTACTTTGTTGCTCAAATCTTCCCAGGGGTAGGTGTTGATGCGTTTTGCGTCCGCTCAGACTCTGGCTGCAATTAAGCGGTTTTATGGGGTCAGGTCTTGACTATTGACAATAGTTGCTCAGTGCCTGTCATCCTCATCAGATTTCCTGAATATGACACCTTGGGTAAACGCCCGCTACAATCAGATTTTGTCAATAGTCAAGACCTGACCCCACAGCTGCTCCATCCGAATAGCCGGCAAATGTTCTTGACAACCCTCACTCTTCGGTTATAATTATGTATGTCAAAAAGAAAACGTAATAGCATAAAAGGACATAAAAAAATACAGGCCAGGTTCTCGACTGTCATTTACACCTTGTTCGGAGCATTCATCGTCCCGCGCGGTGGACAGGTTCACGTGGCCAGTCTGATAAGACTCGTTTTTCCGCTCGGATTTTCGCCAAACGCGATAAGACTCGGTCTTTCGAGGATGACCAGACACGGTGTGTTCGATGTCAAAAGATCTGGTCGCCGCAGTTACTATTCGTTGAATACGAAAGGCATGAAATGGATGGAGCAGGGCAGGGTGCGCGCGTTCGAGGTAAAGCGAAGGAAATGGGATGGGAAATGGCGGTTAGTCGTCTATAGTATCCCCGAAACAATGCGTGACGCGAGGGACAAGCTTCGATACAAACTACAAAGCTTGGGATTTGCCAATCTGAGTGCCTCCTTCTGGATCTCACCTTACGACTTGCACTCGGAGTTGCTCCGATACATGAAAGAAAGAAATATATTCGATTACGTTGAAACGTTCACTGCCGATTATACGGGCCAGCGAGGGCATAAGGAATTGACAGCTACGATCTGGAACATCGCTGAACTAACCAGGCAATACGGGAATTTTGTCAGGAAATATGAAAAGCTTCTTTCATTTTATGAAAGACCGGCAAGAAGTGGAAAACCAATAGGCCTTGCCGAGTGTTTTGCCCGAAGGTTTTGTATGACCGCGGAATATGTTGCGCTTAGATTGGAAGACCCGATGCTCCCGTCCGAGCTTCTGCCCGAGGATTGGGTTGGAATACGCGCCGAGAGGATCTATGATGATCTCTTGAGTTTGCTCAAACCGCAAGCAGATGCATTTGTAGATTCGGTATTGAGTGAATAATGGAGGTGTAATGAGAGTATTTTTTCTGTTCATTGTATTGCTGCACAGTGTCTCGGCAGGTGCGGGTGATGGAGCATTAAGGTTTGTTGTGCTCGGCGCTCGAACCAGTGAACCAGTGGACGGTGTTTTCAGCGATATTATCGATCAGGCATCACTGCTTAGCCCTGATTTCGTGATAAATGTGGGTAACCTCGTCGAGGCGCAAGGTGACGATACTGCATCGACCAGAGCACGTTGGGATGACGTTACGAGCATTATGAGTGTTCTTAACTGCGAATTCTATTTTGTGCCAGGTAGCAGTGACATAATCGATGAAGAAACCCGTAAGATCTATGAACAAGAAACCGGTTGTAGTAGATACTACTCATTCGACTACGGTAACTGCCATTTCATCGTTCTCGATAATTCGATCACAGGGTGGAATTCACTGCAGGAAGCCGATCCAGAACAGTATAGTTGGTTTGTCAGTGATCTGGAAGAGAACAATGGCGCAGGGCATATATTCGTTCTCTTTCATATTCCATATTATCTAAATGCATTGTCCAGCGGTCAGCCGAGTCCATTTGTGGAACAATGCTTGAAATACAGGGTACGCGCCGTCTTCAACGGTGGATTGGGTAGTTACATGTATCTCAATGAGGACGGCATCGACTATATCATGGTCGGCAGCTCGGGTGCCGTCATGCAAGACAACGATGGGGGTAAGGGAAATTTCTATCATTTTCTCTACGTTACTGTCAAAGGCGATGCATACAATGTTGCCGTGATCAAACACGGGGGCGTTCGCTACCGTAATGTTTTCACCGGCAGTGATTATTACTCTGTTCAAAGGGCACAGCAGGAAGTCGTATCTTTTGCCGGCTCCATGGTCAGGGAAGGTGAGAAAAATGTTTCCAGCCGCTGCCAGATGACGGTAAGCAATACCAGTACAGATTCGGTGACAGGGTCGCTCGTGTGGGAATTTGATCCTGCGCGCTTCGTGGTTAACCCTGAAGCGATACCGCTGGCGCTCGGTCCCGAAGAATCGGAAGTATGTGAGATCGAAGTTCAGATATCGGATGGTTCCCAATTGTATCCGCTGCCAAGATGTGTCCTGGAGTATCCATACACGTTTGGCAAGGTATGTACATTGAATAGTGTATTGAGCATCAGGCGGGTCAAAACGGTTGAGTATGTGGATTCGCCTCCTGATATCGATGGCAACTTGAATGATGCCGCCTGGCGGAAATTGTTGCCGATAACCCATCTTGGAGATGATGGCGGCGACCTCTCTTCGACGGAAAAGACTGAGTTGTACTTGGGGTATGACGAGGATAATGTCTATGTGGCGGTGCGTTGTTCTGAGAGTGATACTAGTAACATCAGAGTGTCAGTTCAGGAACATGACGGCCCGACCTACCGCGACGACAACGTCTGGTTTTTCTTCGATGTGAATCATGACCAAGAAACATACTACCAGTTGATCGTTAATCCCGACGGCATGACGTTTGACCGGGCGTGTAGTTTTACAGATGGAAGGGTCAATTCTGAATTGGAATGGAACGGTCCTTGGGAAATAATATCCGGCCGCGAGCAGAATGCCTGGAATCTCGAAATCAAAATACCTAAAAACGAGTTTGCTGAGTGCAGTGACGAACGATGGGGATTCAATTTCCGCAGGCTGCAGACGAGCACCGTTAGTGCCGCGTACTGGACTTTGCCGTTCGGGCATACACCCGGTAACTTTGGCGTCATCGAATTTGAATAGATGAAAAAGAAAATAACACGTCCTGGTTCATGGCGTTCTCCGATTACGTCCGACATCGTCGCCCGGCAGAGCGTCAGATTTGGTGAAATCGTTGTTGACGGCAAAGACATATACTGGGTTGAGAGCCGTCCTGCGGAAAACGGTCGTAGTGTCATTGTACGTTATGATTCCAGGAAAAGAATTTCAGACGTAATCGCTGCACCGTACAGCGCGCGCAGTCGCGTCCATGAATATGGTGGCGCTGCGTTCACGGTTCATGAGGGGGCAATATTCTTCACGAATTTTGCGGACCAGCGGGTATACCGACAAGGACCCGACCTGATTCCCGTTCCTTTGACTCCGGACATGGACAAGCGCTACGCTGACCTTCAACTAGATGCGCGACGTGGTAGAATGGTCTGCATACAAGAAGACCACACTCGGAAGGGAGAACCTATAAATGCCATTGTTGATATCGATATCAATGGTAGTGGGAAATCGCGAATTCTTGTTTCGGGTAATGATTTCTATGCGTCGCCCCGTCTCAGCCCTGACGGTTCGAGGATCGCCTGGTTGACGTGGAATCATCCGAACATGCCGTGGGATGGCACTGAACTATGGGTTGCCGAAGTTGATAACCAGGGAGCTCTGGTGAATTCCCGAAGAATAGCCGGAGGCGTTTCAGAATCGATCTTTCAGCCCGAGTGGTCTCCTGACGGAATACTTTACTTTGTTTCGGACAGGAACGGCTGGTGGAATATATACAGGTTTATTGATGGAAAGGCCGAATGCGTGACTGAACTGGATGTAGAATTCGGCGTACCTCTGTGGAATTTCGGACTGACAACCTACGGTTTTCTCAGTGAAGATCGGATTGCCTGTACCTATAATCAAAAGGGGATTTGTTATTTGGCGACCGTTGATCTCAGGACGAAAAAACTCAGTCAAATAGAGAGTCAATTCACCGATATCACACATCTGAAAACTACTGGTGATTGTCTTGTGTTCCAGGGAGGTTCACCGACCTCCGCGTTAACGGTTGTCAGGTACTACACAAAAAAACCGGAAGAAACAATAATCAAAGCATCAGTTGATACTCGTGTCGGCCCCGGATACATTTCAGAGCCCGAGGCCATTGAGTTCAAGACTAAGGATGATCTGAAGTCTTATGGTTTTCACTATCCACCAAAGAATCGAGATTGTGTTATTGCATCTGGCGAGTTACCGCCGTTGATTGTTGTTACACATGGCGGACCGACTTCGTGTAGTTACGCTTCACTCGATTTGAGGATTCAATTCTGGACGAGTCGGGGTTTTGCCGTGCTCGACGTGAATTATGGAGGCAGTACCGGTTTTGGCCGGCCTTTTCGTGAACGCCTGAAGGGTCGCTGGGGCATAGTCGACGTCGATGATTGCGTCAACGGTGCCAAGTACCTTGTCGACAAGAGCCTTGTCGACGGCAATCGTGTCATTATCCGCGGTGGCAGCGCTGGTGGTTATACTACACTTTGCGCGCTGACATTCCGCGATTTTTTCAAAGCCGGCGCAAGTTACTACGGCGTGAGTGACCTCGAAGCACTGGCAAGGGACACACATAAATTCGAATCGCGTTACCTGGATAGCCTTGTCGGTCCGTATCCAGAGGCCAGCGAGACATATCGTGAACGGTCACCCTTGTATCATGCTGAGCGTTTATCCGCGCCGGTCATATTCTTTCAAGGATTGGAGGATAAGGTCGTGCCGCCTGACCAGGCGGAAAAGTTGGTGACTGCCCTGCGCGAGAAAGGCATACCGGTCGCATATCTGGCCTTTGAAGGAGAACAACATGGCTTTCGCAGGGCGGAGAATATCAAACGAGCCCTGGAAGCCGAACTTTATTTCTATTCGCGCATATTCGGTTTTGAATTGCGTGAGGACGTAGAACCCATAAACATTGAAAACATATAACCCTGCCGAACAAAAGTAAACAAATCCAACCAGGTTGGTTTTGTCAACTATCACTGCAGTCGTATTTGTTATCTCCGAAATCAATGGGCGTAGCCCAAAAGTGCATGCCTGTTCCCAGGGGTTGCTTGACTTTGCGGCACAAGTGATTAGAATATTACCTGTGTATTTTGCGATGTTGATTCGAGGAGGAAATTCATGAGATATTTTCGTGGCATTTTGATGTTTGCCCTCACTACGGTTATTTTTCTCAGCGGTTGTCAATCAAAAAAGACTCGATTCGTGACGATCGGTACCGGCGGCGTAACCGGATTGTACTACCCCACAGGAGGTGCGATCAGCCGGATGCTGAACAAGAAATTCAAACAGTTCAAGATCAAGGCGACGGTTGAATCGACCAGCGGGTCGGTCTTCAATATCAATGCGGTGATAAAGGGTGACATGGAATTCGGAATCGCTCAATCAGACAGACAGTATCAGGCATACAAGGGCCTTGCGGAGTGGGAAGAAGCAGGTGCTCAAAAAGAACTGAGGTCTGTATTTTCGCTTCATGCCGAACCCATTACCCTGGTTGTCTCAGAGCAAAGCGGCATCAGAAAAATTACGGACCTCGGGGGCAAGAGGATCAACCTGGGCAATCCCGGTTCCGGGCAGCTCCAGAATTCGAAAGACGTGCTGTCGGCCGCGGGTCTTTCTGAACAGGATATACTTGCCGAGTATGTTAAGGCGGTTGAGGCACCCGGTCTTTTGCAGGATGAGCGTCTCGACGGCTTTTTCTATACGGTTGGACACCCGAACGGCAATATTAAAGAGGCAACGTCTGGCCGGATCAGAGTATATTTGGTTGACATCAAAGGTGATAATGTAGATAAGATGGTTGATGACTATCCGTACTACGCAAAGGCAATCATTCCGCACCAATTCTACGAGCGTGCCCTCAACACAGAAGATATCGAGACGGTCGGGGTCAAGGCAACGTTCGTGACCTCGGCAAATGTCGCCGAAGACCTGGTGTATGCCCTGGCAAAAATGGTCTTTGAGAATCTCGAAGAATTCAAAGCACTACATCCGGCATATGCATCGCTTACGCCGGAGAATATGCTTCAGGGACTCACCGCACCAGTACACCATGGTGCCATGAAATACTACAGAGAGGCGGGTCTTGATGGATTTATCAACGAGAAACTAATTCCGGAGCAGGATCTTTAGTGATGTTCTACTGATATGCAGAAGCCGGTTGTTCTAATAACAGGTGGGATTTCATTGCCCACCTGTTTTATCATTTTGTAACCAGCCATGCGTAAGAGTCAGGAATATAAGAGAGCCGAGGAGATCCTGAGAGAAGAGACAGGACGTGTAAGAAACAAGAGGCCGACCGATAGAATTATTGTTTCATCGGTTGCGGTATGCTGGGCTCTTTTTCAACTTGCGCTGCCCCGATTCATCATACTGGACAGCGTGACAATAAGGGCTGTCCATCTGGCATTTGCGGTTGTCCTTGTGTTCCTCACGATTCCGATGTTTAAACGCAAGACCAGAATCAAATCATTGAGCACGACAAAATACATCCCAACAATTGACTTTGTTTTCGCGGCGGTCGCGTGCCTGGCAGTATTGTATATTGTCATCGACTGGACCGGGATAGCGATGCGCGCCGGCGTGCCCAGTTCGAGAGATATTGTGATGAGCATAGGTTTGATCCTCGTTGTTTTCGAGGCTTCAAGGCGGGTCATTGGGCTGCCTCTGGTCGTGATCGCTATTCTGTTCACGCTCTATTCTTTCTTTGCTCCGTACATGCCTTCGGTTTTTGCCTTGCGGGGCGTGTCGCTGGAGAAATATCTGAGTCAGGTTGCCCTGTCAACCGAGGGCATTTACGGGATCCCTCTTGATGTCTCTGCCAATACCGTGTTTCTATTCGTGCTCTTGGGAGCCATGCTCGAACGCGCCGGTGCGGTCCGCTTTTTCAATGATCTTGCGATCTCGCTACTCGGCAAATTCAAAGGCGGTCCGGCAAAGGCCGCGTTCGTGGCGAGCGGGTTCACCGGTTTGGTATCAGGTTCGAGTATCGCCAACGTGGTAACAACCGGCACATTCACGATACCGTTGATGAAAAAGGTTGGGTATCCAGGCAAGATCGCGGCAGCAACCGAAGTCGCCGCAAGCACGAACGGCCAGCTCATGCCGCCGATCATGGGCGCCGCGGCATTCATCATTGCGGAATACCTGAGTGTGCCATATCTTGCGGTCGTAAAGGCGGCGGCAATACCGGCATTCGTATCTTATTTTGCCTTATTCTACTTGACGCATCTGGAGGCTTCGAAACTGGGGATGAAGGGATTGCCGAAATCTGACATCCCGCGTTTTGGCGCGGTAATGAAGAGCGGTTTTTACTATCTGATCCCGTTGTTTCTTTTGATATACGAATTGATGGTTGTGCGCCACACGCCAAAGCTCGCGGCATTCAACGCGATCGTGGTGCTGGTGATCATCATAGTCATACGAGAGGTGAGCAAGGCCCGAATGAAGCGAAGCAATGTAGCACGGTCATTGCTAAAGGCAGTGAAGACAATCGGTAATGGGCTGATTGCCGGCTCGCGTAATATGCTCACGGTCGCTCTGGCCACGGCATGTGCCGGAATAGTCGTAGGTATCGTTACCATGGGTATTGGGAGCATGATCGTGCAGGTTGTCGAAATACTCTCGGCCGGTAATCTTTTCCTGTTACTTGTAATCACTGCTATTGCCAGTTTGCTAATCGGCATGGGCCTGCCGACTACGGCAACCTATATTGTCATGGCATCGATCACAGTACCGGTGATAATAAAGTTGAGCGCACGGGGTGTGGTCGATTTTGTGCCGGCAATGGCGGCTCATTTGTTCTGCTTCTATTTCGGGATACTTGCCGATGACACGCCACCAGTCGGTCTGGCTGCTTACAGCGCCGCGGCCATTGCAAAATCTGACCCGATACAGACCGGCATAAAGGGGTTCATGTATGACCTGAGGACCGCGGTGATACCGTTCATGTTTGTCTTCAATGCCGAACTCATACTCTTTGGAGTCCATAATCTTGCTCAGGCGATGTTGATCTTTGTGATGGCGATTTTTGGCGCATTTGCTTTTGCCAACGCAGTCCAGGGTTGGTTCATCACCAAGAACAGGATATATGAAATGCCGTTATTCCTCGTCGCATCCGTGATATTCTTCTATCCGGCTCTGCTTACGAACCTGTTCAATCTAAGCCATGATTTGAGATACTACATGTATTTTGTGGGGTTTGCGATCTACGGTTTTGCATACTTGATACAGAGATCGAGGAGAAAGGAAGTATGATGTCTGACCTTACGCATTACACAGTCGACCTTAAGGAGGTCCCTCGATTTACCTATGGTAAACTCGGGACACTGAATTTCACAATCAAATCGGAGATTTGAGTGAAATTCGTGGGAGGTATTATATGCCAAAAAAATTAAAGGTGGGGGATAAGGCACCGGAATTCTGTCTGCCGGATGCCAATAATAAAAAAGTCTGTATTGATGAATTTAGAGGCAGGTGGCTCGTCCTTTATTTTTACCCAAGGGACAATACGAGCGGCTGCACCAAGGAAGCGGTTGATTTCACAGCCAATGTCAAGGATTTCAAGAAGATGAACGCAGCCGTTGTTGGTGTTAGCCCGGACTCGGTTACCAGTCACATGAATTTCATTAGTAAACACGATCTTGAGGTAATACTGCTGAGCGATCCCGAACATAAGGTCTTAGAAGAATACGGTGTCTGGCAGAAGAAAAGCATGTACGGCAGGGAATACTACGGTGTGGTCCGCACGACATTTGTCATAGATCCAAAGGGAAAGATAAAACAGAAATGGGAAAAGGTCAAGGTCGCCGGCCATGCCGACGCGGTCAAGGATTTTGTCGGCGTGAGCTGCCAGAGACCCATGAAAAAGTAGCACCACTTTGAGGAGAAGAGTTTGGAAGTAATAGAAAAATCATGGAATGAATTCTGGGCATATTACTGGCGCGTTGAAGACCGCCATCGTATTCCGGGTATCTTTGAATGGGATGAAAAAATCGTCAAATTCATCGAGCATGTTTGTCAGCTGAAACCACCGGCACGTATTCTGGACCTGGCATGTGGTGGTGGTGATCAGGCAAAGGTTTTTGCCCAGAAAGGTTATGAAGTGGTAGGTGTCGATATCGCGCCGTCGCTTATCGAATTTGCACAGCAGCAATTCTCGAAGGATAAACTGAAAGGCGATTTCATTGTCGGCGACATGCGTGATATTGAATACGATGCTGAATTCGATGCCTGTGTCATCCTGAGCGGTTCATTTGGGTTTTTTGGCGATGTTGAGGACCAGAAATTACTGTGTTCGATAAATAAAGCGCTGAAGAAGGGCGGTAAGGTCTTCATCATGTTCATATCGGCGAGCCAGCAAGTGGATCACAAGAGAACATGGATAGAACTTGATGATCATTGGGAGCTCGAGGAAACCTGGTTCGACGCAGAAACATGCACTCATTGCGGCACGAGTGTCATCATTCGAAAAGATGGTACGGTGATCGTACCCAAAGAGGAGTCAGGATATAACGCAAATGAACGAATACGCTGCTACACGCTACCCGAGATGCGTGCGATGTTTTCCAACGCCGGGCTTGAATACTCGGCTTCGTATTCCAGCCGGCATCTCGACGTACCGCCAAAACCGTTGCCAAGGGGTGCAATACATAATATCGTGGTTGGTGAACGGAAGATTTGAAAGATGCAAAAGGAGGAGTGTTATGGGTAATAGTATTGAAGAAATAAAGAAGGAAGTGTGGGCATATTTCAAGGATATGCAGGTCATTTACCTGGCAACGGTGGAGGGTGATATGCCCAGGGTGAGACCGGTCACGCTTATCCATTATGACAAGAAAATGTGGGTAACTACTGGTTCCGGTGATAACAAGATAAAACAAATAGAGGAAAACGATAACATTGAGTTCTGTCTATTGGTGAGTGCAGGCGAGAATAGTGGATACGTGCGTTGTAAGGGCACAGCAGAGATCGTTAAGGATACCGATACCCGGAAACTGCTCGCTGATAATACACCATTTTTCAAACAGTTCTGGAAGGACACAGATGATCCCGGATATGCTCTGCTCCGGATACATACCCGCGACATTGAGTATCTCAAACCAGGCAGCTTGAAAACTGAGCATTTCTCTGTAGTATGAGTATTATGCTCAAGGCGTAGTGATCGCAAGCAGATGAAAATGAAGAAGGTATGTTTGTTCCACAGGCATCGAGAAGAGGTCGAACAGATAATCCCTGAACTGAATAAGGCAGGCTATCTTATTGAGCATTCCGATGTAAGTCCTGCTGCTCTACGAAGATTAAAGGAAAATCCCCCGGCCGCTGTGATTATCGACCTGACACACGCGCCGTCTGGAGGTCGGGACGTCGGCATTTATGTACGCCATTATAGGGCGACGCGCCTTGTGCCCATTATTTTTGCAGGCGGCACGCCAGAAAAGGTTGCAAAGGTCAAGGAACACATACCCGACGCGGTGTACACAGAATGGAGGACGGTCAGGCGTGATTTGAAACATGCCATCTTGCATCCACCGGTTGCACCGGTGGCGCCTGATTCGCTGCTTGCCGGATATTCGGGTATTCCGCTGGTTAAAAAACTGGGTATCAAGCCGAACACAATCGTTACTCTTATTGACGCGCCCCATGATTTTGATAGATTATTACTTTCGATGCCGGCCGGGGTAATACTACGGAAGCGGTTCAGTAAGCAAAATGACCTGATCATCTGGTTCGTGAAGTCACGGAAAGTTTTGCAGAAGCGTGTGGGGGATATTTCCAAACGCGTCGGAAATGCTGGATTATGGATCGTCTGGCCAAAGAAGAGTTCGCATATTCCTTCTGATCTGTCGCAGAGATTGGTGCGTGAAGCGGGGCTCAATGCTGGTCTCGTTGACTACAAGGTTTGTGCGATTGACAGAACGTGGGCAGGATTGAAATTCTCGGTTCGGAAAACCAGGTAGCAGATCCTTTCTTGATGCTGCAAGAGGGAGGTTGAATGAAACATTGGACAGAAAAATTCTTTGTCAGAAAACCTGAGTTGTGGCTGCATTTTCTCGACAGAGGCTGGCAGCGTAATAAACTTACCGTACGAGCGATAGCAAAGATCTTAAGAAAACATGGTATCGCCAGAGGGCGTCTGCTTGATATCGCTTGCGGCAATGGCCGGATATGTATTCCAATGGCGAAAAAAGGTTACAGCATCACCGGCATAGACATCAGTTCTCTTTATATTGCTGATGCGAAGAAAAGGGCCGTCAGAAGCCGGGTGAAAATCGAATTTATCTGCGGCGATATGAGAAAACTCCCTCGTTTAGTGCGCGGCAAATTTGATGCAGTCTTCAGTGTGTGGACATCGATCGGCTATTATGATAAAAAAGCGGACGAAGGGCTGTTTAGAACGGTCGCACGGCGTATGAAGAAGGGGGCTTTGTTCTTGGTTTTCAATACGATGTCGCAAGAGTATTTGCTGCAGCACTATTGTACTCATATGTTCAATGAAACCGACAAGTATGTAGTATTGCACAAGGACAATAGATTTGACCGCTACCGTTCCGAAAACATAGAGACCTGGGTATTCTATGAAAAAACCGGGAATGATTTGATATACGTTGACGAATTGAAGCTCAAATTGAGGATATACTCGCTCTCTGAACTGGTCGAAATGGCCGACAAGGCAGGTTTTGAATTCGTTGACGCCTATGATAGCCTGAAGGATTTGACACCGGCAAGACCGGATAGCACGATTAACGCGGTTTTTCGAAAGAGATAGGTTCAAATGAGGAGGATTTTGGATGAATAAGGACAAAATACCATCGCATCACGGATACAAGGAGAAAAAGAAAGGGCGTTTTCCCAATGCGACCATGAAATTGCTTGTGCAAAGGGCGAGCTGCCGTAACTTTGCCAATAAGAAAATACCGAAGAGCGTATTGGATATGATCCTGGAAACAGGTACACACGCTGCAACCGGCGGCAATCTACAGCCGTATTCGATCATAAAGATCGAGACGAAGGAAAAAAGGGAAAAACTCGCAAAGATGTGCTATCAGAATTTCATCGCAAAGGCACCGGTGAGTTTGATTTTCTGTATTGACTGGCGCCGACTCCAGAGATGGGCAGAGATTGAGAAGGCGCCCTTTACAGCTACCAGTAGTTTCCGGCACTTCTGGATCTCATTCCAGGATACGATCATATGCGCACAGAACATCTGTACTGCTGCTGACTCATTTGGTCTGGGTTCAGTATATATCGGTACGATAATGGACTTGATGCGTGAGGTGCGCGAGATGTTTGAACTTCCAAAGGGTGTATTACCTGTTGTTTTATTATGCCTTGGATATCCGAAATCCAAACCATTGGTAAGAAGAAAATTGGGAAGGGAAGTAATTGTCCACGATGAAAAATATCATGAGATGAGCAATGGGGCATTGAAGAATGCATACGGTGAGAAGTATCATCATGCAAAGATAGAGACTACGGATGAACGGCTTAAGAGAATGCGTGAAGTCTGTCAAAAGGTCCACGGCAAATCTTTTGCAGATAAGTGTCTGTATCGCATAAAGCAGAATGGTTTCATCAACGTAGCCCAGCGTTATTTTGGCCTTCATTATGCAGCAGATATCATGCCCGATGGCAACGAGGATTTCATAAAAACAATGAAGGAATTCGGATTCGATTGGTTTGAGAGATTCAAGCCGAAAAGGTATCCGAACCGATATAAAATCAAGGAGGAAAAATGAAGGAAAAGAAGGCGAACGACCAGGAAAGTTACGAGCGAGCTAAGAAACGTGTAGAAGAATTGAAATCCTTCTACTCTCATCTATTTGTGTACCTGGCAGTAAATGCGGGTTTGTTTCTTCTGAATATCTTGACATCACCGAGTCACCTGTGGTTCTACTGGCCGCTCATTGGTTGGGGTATCGGCTTGGCTATTCACGGGTTGAGTGTTTTCGGCACACAAAAGATGCTTGGTAAGGATTGGGAAGAAAGGAAAATACAAGAGCTGATGGAAAAGGAGAAGAAGTGAACGAGAATGCCATAATTGCGTACGAGACGAAAAGTGGTGTGACTGGTGAATCGGCGGAGATCATCGCTGGCGTGTTGCGTGGGAAATACGGGTTTGAGGTGGATGTCGTGAATCTGAAGGACAATCCAAAACCTGATCTGACCCAGTATAAGAATATTTTCATCGGCAGTGGCATTCGCGTGGGCAGGTGGTACGGACGGGCGAAGAAGCTCCTCAATGGTGATTTCGGAGGCAAGAATGTCGTTGTGTTCGTTTCGGCATGCTCGGCAGGTGATCCCAAAACCCATGATGAGGCAGTTGGTAAGTATCTGAAAGATGTCCTGGCGAAATACCCGAAGGTAAAGCCGGTAGCGGCTGCGGCCTTTGGCGGACGCATGAAGATGCTCGGTAAGGTCCAGTCAGATACCTGTGATCCAGAGAAGGTTCGTGTATGGGCCGAGGAGGTCGGTGCAAAGTTAGGAAAATGATGATTTCTTTAGAATCCGTCGTGATATATCTTATTGCAGTCTGTTCATTTCCGGAGGTCTCATGAATATTGACTCGAGAGTTTTTTCTGTGATACAGGCGATGTTATCGCCCGCGGTAATGATATCATGCTCAGGCCTGTTGCTCCTTGCCTTGACTCCCAAACTGGGCAGGGTCATAGATAGGATCCGTCTCCTGAACCAGGAGAAGACGAGTATTGCCAAAAAAACAACGCTGGCCGATATTGATACCGAACGTCTCCAAAGCATTGAACATCAGACCGAAATGCTGGTGTCCAGGGCGCAGCTACTGAAACGATCGAGCGGTGCAACACTTCTGGCCATTCTGTTCTTTGTAGTTACGTCCGCGTTCATCGGTTTATCATACGTATCGGGGCTGCATCTGGTTACACTGACGCTCATTGCGTTTATGGTGGGAATGTTTTTTGTTTTTGCTGGGGTAGGTTTTGCCTATTGGGAAATCCGCATTTCCCACAACACGATAAAAGAGGAGATTGAGGTATCGAGGACAATTGTCAGCCGTCTACTTCATAAATAACCTGTTTCTTTAATTGTTGGGTCTGGTTTTTTAGCCGCCGAGTATCCTCGCAGGCAGCATGATTATTGCCCTGAAGACCGATAGTACACCGTTCACTGCTATGCCGAACAACCTGAATGGCAGCAGGATAAGCCAGATAACAGGGTATAGTAGCAGAACCATTATTGCCAACGGCCAGCAGAGAACAAAAAGTATTAACCAAAGCAGAATCCTTATCAAGAAGTATCTCCTTTAGTAGAATTCTATTCCCTTTTCACAAAATGTCAACACTTTTTGTTTGTCGACACTCGTTGTAGTATTGAAAGATTATTCAGCAGCGGGTGAAGAGTGGCTGGATTTCTCTATACGTCGACCTCGAGTCTGGTAAACTTCCTTCAATTATGTATAATAATGTATCCATCGAATATGAATAATAAGAAGAAATTGCTTCTTGCTTCGAAATCGCCCCGTAGGCTACATCTTCTTGGTAGTATTGTGCCTGAAGACAGGATCGTGGTTATTGAGAGTAATATCGAGGAGAGATACGAACCGGGTGAGAACGCGGAGACTTTCTGCGAAAGAGTAGCCCGGAAAAAAGCGGCAGCGGTGTGGCGAAAATATGAAGGTGTCCAGGAGGATATTGCCGCCGTGATCGGTGCCGACACCGTAATATGGTACGGAAAGCATATTATTGGACAGCCGAAGGATGCAATTGACGCAATGCACATACTCAGGGAACTGAGTGGGAACTGTCATGAAGTCATCACCGGCGTTGCCGTATTCATTCCTTCTTGCGCGCGTTTTATCACTTTTGTTGTGCGAAGTAAAGTATGGATGCGGAAAGTTGATGAAAAGACGATAGAGGAATACGCGGCCACCGGTGAACCAATGGATAAAGCTGGTGCTTACGCGATACAGGGAAAAGGAAGAGTTTTGGTGGCGAAATACGAAGGGAGTTATTCCAACATCGTCGGGCTGCCGATCGAAGAGTTAAAAAAAGTCCTGGAAGGTGTAATCTCGTGAACGAACCGCGTGTGATCGTTATAGGCGGTGGTCCTTCCGGCATGATGGCTGCCGGCAGGGCAGCCGAGACTGGCTGTGAACTGATACTTGTCGAAAAAATGCAGCGCCTCGGCTCAAAACTGGCGATAACCGGCAAAGGACGCTGCAACCTTACAAACATGGGGGATGTTGAATCGTTCATTGAACACTATGGCAAGAACGGGAAATTCCTGCGCAATTGCTTCGCGCGATTTTTTAACCACGATGTGATCAATTTTTTTGAGACGAGGGGGGTCGGAACCGTGGTCGAAAGAGGACAGCGGGTCTTCCCGAGTTCTAATAACGCAGAAGACATAGTAGAATGCTTGTCTGCATTTGTGCAGACGAATGGAGTAGATATCAGAACAGGATTCGAAGTCGATGCGATAGTCGCAAAGGACAACCGTGTGACCGGCGTGCAGGGAAACGGTGTTGAGATACCTTGCTTTGCTGTAGTATTGGCTACGGGCGGACTTTCCTATCCGCTTACTGGCTCGACGGGTGCCGGATACAGGTTTGCCATGGACTTGGGGCATCGGGTGCGAAAGCCCGAACCAAACCTTGTGCCCCTTGAAATTGAAGAAGACTTTGTACGCGAGATGCAGGGTTTGAGTCTTAAGAACGTTGAGGTTAGTGCTTATGCGAGCGGTAAGAGGTTTGCTTGTCTTTTTGGTGAGATGTTGTTTACACATTTCGGCATTTCAGGCCCGATAATATTGACGATGAGCCGGGTGATAGTGCAAGAGCTTTATAGACACAAGGTTATCTTATCCGTTAATTTCAAACCGGCGCTTACAGCAGGGCAATTAGAACAGCGGCTTCTGCGCGAGTTTGATCAGTATGGCAAGATGAAATGCAGGAATGTTCTCAAGCATTTACTGCCCATTGCGGCGATCGATGTGTTCCTCAATCGGGCGCGCATACCAGCCGAGAAACATGCCTGTGAAATAACTCGTGAGGAACGCGAGAGATTGCTTCAGCATCTCATTGATTTCAGATTTACCGTGAGGGGGCCGCGTCCCATTGCCGAGGCAATTATTACTGATGGCGGAGTTGCACTGGATGAGATTGACCCTTATACGATGGAGTCTAAATTAATACGTGGTCTATTCTTCTGCGGTGAGGTGATCGACATCGCAGGGGATACCGGTGGGTACAACCTGCAAGCAGCTTTTTCGACAGGATACCTTGCCGGCGAGAGTGCGTGTAGCATGTGCAGAGCAGCAGAGAGTAATAACAGCAAATAGATGTAACAATATGGGAAGTACAACTATTGACCATGATGTCATTATTATTATAATCCACGAAAGGAGGTAAAATGCGTAAGCTATTATTTTTGTCTCTTGTTTTATTCGGTGTTCCTTCACTAATGCATGCAGATGTGTACACCACGATGAAGGGTATTATGGATGATATGACTGAATATGTCTATTTTCTTGAGGATAGTCTAAATCAAGAGATCGTTCATGTTCAGGCGGACATAATTACCAACAGTGGAGCGACATTCAGCAGAACACTGCATGAGGGATGGATATACGGTATAGCAGCCTTCGGAGACTGGCGTATCAAAGACCTGGATATTACGGTCTATATGGATGTTGAGGGCGAGTGGGTCGAAGTTATATCTGATGATGAGTCGGACAATCACCCGGTCGTCACAGTTGAACCCTATGAAACCAATAAGTATATGGTTGAGTTAACTGTATATAAATGGGAAGAGGATTTTAGTGCCGCACATTATGGTATGCTGATATACCATGAAATCGACTAAGTCGGACTGAGACTATTATGAAAAAAGACGAAAGTGTCTTTGAAAGGCTCACCGATGCCCTCGATAGCCTGCCCAACGGCTTTCCCAGGACACCTTCAAGAGTAGAGATCCTCATTCTGAAGAAGATCTTTTCCGAGGAAGAAGCCCTTCTCGCAAGCCAGCTCACTGCGACCTATGAACCGATCGCCGAGCTTGCCGAAAGGTTCGGTTCGGCAGAGGATGACCTGAAAACGCGTCTCGTTGACATGTCAAAGCGAGGACTCGTGTGGATGTCAAGAAAAGACGCGAAGCTCGTCTTTCGCCTCGCGCCGTTCGTGGTCGGTATCTACGAGTCGCAATTGGAAAATATGGACCATGAATTCGCGCATTTGTTCGAGGAATATATGGATAGTGGCGGTGCTGCAGGCATAATGAAACCGCAGCCCGCCTTGCATAGAGTTGTTCCAGCCCAGGATGCGGTCAAGTCTGAATGGATCCTCCCGTACGATGACATTAAGTTGATGTTGGAAAATTCTAAAAATTTCCGGGTGCGCGATTGTATCTGCCGGGTGCAGCAGGATGCGCTAAATGGCCGCAAGTGTGATTTTCCCGTAAAGAATTGTATCACATTTTCGCCTGTCGAACGTCCAAAGCATCCGAATGATATTACGAAAGAAGAAGCCATTGCTTTGCTGGATGAATCCGAAGAAATTGGGCTTGTTCACACCGTTAGTAATGTGATCAAGGACGTGTATTACGTATGCAATTGCTGCGGCTGTTGTTGTGCTATTCTGAGAGGAATTACTGATTGGGGCATTGAACAATCCGTTGCGCGTGCAAACTACTATGCTGTGATAGACGCGGATGCATGTAATTCATGTGGTATCTGTGTTGAGCGGTGCCAGGTGAAGGCGATCGTCGAAAAGGACGACGCGGTGGTTGTGCAATTGGATAAATGTATAGGCTGTGGTCTTTGTGTGACTGGTTGTCCGGTCCAAGCAGCCATGCTCGTGCGTAAGCCCGATAAAGAACTAATAGACCCTCCTGACGATTTTAACGCCTGGGAAAAAAAGCGTGTGGAAAACCGCGGTTTGCACGAAAAAATGTGAAGCTGACACGACGCGGCAGTAGTATATGAATCTGGATGATTACCGCGCCATCATCTTCGATCTATTTCATACCTTGACGTCAGCCGATATCATGCGATTACCGGGTAAGGGCACTAGCGAGCTTCTCGGCGTCTCGCGAGAAGATTGGAATAGGCAGTTGCTCGTCCACTCCGAGGAACGTTTGCGTGGAAAGATGACCGATCCATTCGGAATAATCGAGAAAATGGCCCATGCGATAGACCCCGGAATCAAGAACGAAACGATCAAAGGGGCAGTCACAAACCGTATAACGCGCTTCAAACAAGCCTTGGTCCATATCGAGGAGAATACTCTTACTACACTCGTTGCACTTAAGAAGAAGGACAAATTACTCGGTCTGATAAGCAACGCCGACGTAAATGAAATCCTCGGATGGCATGACTCGCCATTACGCAACTATTTCGATAGCGTTATCTTCTCTTGTAAGGTCGGTTACATAAAACCCGAAAAAGAAATCTATATGAAATGTCTTGAAGAACTCGGTGTTCTGCCAGAAGAAGCATTGTATATCGGCGATGGAGGCAGTGATGAACTAAAAGGAGCAAAAGAGGTCGGCATGACGACGGTCATGACGATTCATGTGATCAAGCATTTCTGGCCAGAGCGTATAGCCAAAGCGCGTGAATATGCTGATTTTGAAATTGACGGATTGGCAGAAGTCTTATCATTGAACAATTGAAGGAGGTTTTGTGTTAAAGGAATTCAAGGAATTTGCCATGCGCGGCAATGTAGTCGACATGGCAGTGGGTATTATTATCGGTGCGGCATTTGGCACCATCGTGAAATCACTGGTGTCAGATGTCATCATGCCGCCGATAGGTTTGCTTCTGGGCAATGTCGATTTTTCCAATCTCTTTGTAGTGCTCAAACAGGGTGCGGCTGCCGGTCCTTATGCTTCGCTCGCTGAAGCACAGGCCGCGGGCGCTGTTTCGATAAACTACGGCGCTTTCATTAATACGCTCGTCAGCTTTATCATCGTAGCTTTTGCTGTTTTTCTCGTGATCCGCGGCATCAACAAAATGAAAAGACAAAAGGAAGAACCTGCCGCCGAACCAATGACAAAAGCATGCCCATTCTGTCAGTCCACGATTCCGATCAAGGCAACCAGGTGTCCGTTCTGCACGTCTCAATTGAAAGAAACCTGATCGATCTACTACCGGGTTGTTCTAAGCCCTGGCACCGTTTGAGGTTCTGTATTACCTGTTTTTGCCTGTAGCCAAGGGTGATCTGACTTTTCAGGAGGGCTACCGCTATAGTCCGTTTGTTGTATTTCCTTGCTATTCGTGACATACTTGAGTAGTCACGAAAAATCTGCCAGCCTTTACGATATCTTTGACCAGAAACCTTGCGTGAGGCTGGTTTTCAAGTGGTGCGTGAATATGGCCGGTATGATTTCTCTGATTACGAGAAGGGTGGCGAGTTACTCATCATCGAAGCTGTAAAAAAAAGCAGTCACAGAGAAACCCATTGAGTTAGCGCAATTTATCCGTATAATGTAAGCGGTGAAGAGCGGAAAACACAAGGTTCGCGATAGATTGGAAGCGAAAAGCACGCGCGAAGCAATAGTGCGCGATTTGAAAAAACACGCCGAGCACCGTTACCGTAAGGGTGCAGAGGTGTATTTCAAGGAGGGTATTGTCTTGTATGGGGTCAGGTCGAATATCGTGCGTAAGATTGCAGCGGATTTCTTTCGCAAGATCAAGAAAGAAAATAAGAAAACAGTATTCTTGTTATGCGAGGAGTTATTAAACTCCAAATACAGCGAGGTAAAAACTATTGCTTTTGCATGGGCGTACGGTTTACATAAACAATATATTCCCGAGGATTTTCAAATCTTTGAATCATGGCTTAAAAAATATGTTTCCAACTGGGGTTCCTGTGATGATTTCTGCCGACACGCGTTCGGGGTATTCATCTATAGATATCCCAAGTTCCTGCCCAGCGTTTTTGCCTGGACGAATGCAAAAAACAGATGGCTGAGGCGGGCTGCCTCGGTGATTACGATATATTCCCTGCGTAAAGGCGCGCATTTGGATTTTGCGTTCAAGATAGCCGACGCCCTCATGCTAGATGAAGATTACTTGGTTCAGAATGGCTGCGGTTGGATGTTGAAGGATGCTAGCATAGTCTTTCCTTCACAAGTGCTGAGTTACGTGACCCGACACAAAGACGAAATGTCCAGAAGGGCATTGAGATATGCTATAGAAAGGTTCACCTCTGAGCAGAGGCGCGAGGTGATGGCAACCGGATAATCGATATGCAGAACAAAAGCCCGATCACCGATCACGATATTTACCTTTTCAAGGAAGGAAACCATTTTAGAATATATGAGAAACTGGGTGCTCATCTAGTTAAGAAAGGGAAGAAAGAAGGTACATATTTCGCAGTATGGGCTCCGAGTGCTGATGCGGTTTCTGTGATTGGAGACTTCAATGCCTGGAAACCAGGGGCGACTCCTCTTGGCGTGAGGTGGGATGGTTCTGGTATCTGGGAGGGTTTTGTACCCGATGTTCTTCATGGAACGTTATACAAATATCATATTGTATCGAAGCGCTACAATTATGAAGTTAACAAAGGAGATCCCTTTGCTTCATACTGGGAACAACCGCCAAGAACAGCAAGCATCGTATGGGATCTGGAATACGAGTGGCGCGATGATGAATGGATGAGTAAAAGGCATGAACACAACTCGTTGGATAGACCAATATCAATTTACGAGGTGCATCTTGGTTCATGGTTACGCGAGAACGACGGCGGTCAGTTCATGAACTACCGGGAACTTGCCCGGAAACTAGTAGTATACGTGAAAGAAATGGGCTTTACGCATGTCGAATTACTGCCGGTAATGGAGCATCCTTTCTACGGCTCCTGGGGTTATCAGGTATTAGGATACTTCGCGCCATCGAGCAGATATGGTTCGCCTCAGGATTTTATGTTCATGATCGAATATCTGCATAAAAACGGTGTCGGTGTAATACTGGACTGGGTACCATCGCATTTTCCTAATGACGAATATGGACTTGCGTATTTTGATGGTACTCATTTGTACGAGCATGCCGATCCGAGAAAAGGTTTGCATCCCGATTGGGATAGCTGTATTTTCAATTACGGGCGCAATGAGGTTAGGAATTTTCTCGTGAGCAGTGCTCTTTTTTGGCTTGACAAGTATCATGTAGACGGGCTTCGCGTCGATGCAGTGGCATCAATGTTATATCTCGATTATTCACGCAAAGACGGCGATTGGATTCCGAATCGTTATGGAGGTAGGGAAAATCTTGAAGCGATAGATTTCCTGCGAAAACTCAATGAGAGTGTTTACAGGGACTATCCGGATGTACAGACTGTTGCCGAAGAATCTACTGCGTGGCCAATGGTATCTCGTCCTGTATATGTCGGCGGCCTGGGTTTCGGTATGAAATGGAATATGGGCTGGATGCATGATACGCTGGAATACTTTGGCAGAGACCCGATTCATCGAAAATATCATCATGAGCAGTTGACTTTCAGTATTTGGTATGCTTTTTATGAAAATTTCGTTCTATCTCTCTCGCATGATGAAATGACCCATGGAAAGGGTTCATTGCTTTCCAAGATGCCTGGTGATGATTGGCAGAAGTTTGCCAATCTACGTCTTCTACTTGGGTACATGTACGCACATCCAGGAAAAAAACTGTTGTTTATGGGGAGTGAATTTGCCCAGTGGCGCGAGTGGGACCATGAGAAGGTCCTTGATTGGAACCTTCTCGAACAGACGCCTCACAGAGGCATTCAGAATTGGGTTCGCGAGCTCAACCGCATATACCGGGAGGAACCAGCGCTGCACGCAAGGGATTTTGAAGAGTCCGGGTTCGAGTGGATAGACTGCGGCAACTGGCAGGAGAGCGTTCTAATATTCCTCCGCAAGGCGAAGCACAAGACAGACAACATTGTGGTCGCCGGCAATTTCACGCCGATCCCCAGATACGACTACCGAATCGGTGTCTCCGGTTTGGGATTCTGGCGAGAGTTGTTGAATAGCGATGCAGAGGACTACGGCGGCAGCGGATTGGGCAATCTCGGCGGGGTAGAGGCTCAGCGTGAACCATGCCGCGGCAGAAAATATTCAATGGTGGTGACCTTGCCGCCGCTGTCAGTAGTTTTTTTCAAAAAGACAAAGAATCCCGATGAGCCGAAAAGATAATAGCCAACGAGGTCTTTTTAGTCATAGGAGTAGCGGTGTATTGCTGCATATTACCTGCCTGCCTTCGGGTTTCGGGATTGGAGACTTGGGTCCTGGGGCTCACAATTTCGCTGATTTCCTTTGCAGTTCGGGAATGCGTAGTTGGCAGATCTTGCCTCTGACTCCGGTGAATTACAGACGTGAATATTCACCCTACAACTGCATGTCGGCATTTGCTGGCAATAAATATCTGATCAGCCCGGAGATGATGGTTCGTGCCGGATACTTAACGAAGCGCGACTTGAGGAATACGCCCGTCTTTCCGAAAAGCAAAGTTGATTATGCCCGTGCGATTCGTTTCAAGGATCACCTTTTTGACAAGGCATATGAGCGTTTTAGTCAAGCAAAAGAGAAACGTAAGAGGTATTTGCGATTTTGCAGACGCAACGGTTACTGGTTGGCTGATTTTGCACTCTTTGTTGTTTTGAAAGATCGCATTGCCGGCAGAAGCTGGGCAGACTGGCCGGATCCCTTGAAAAAGAGGGGGCAAAAAGCGCTGAGCTTTCTCGAACAGAAGTTCCAAAAGGAGCTCGAGCGTGAAAAATTTTTGCAGTTCGTTTTCGATGAGCAATGGCAGGATTTGAAATCCTATTGTGCTGATAGAAAAATCCAGATCATAGGCGATATGCCCATATATGTTGATTTTGACAGCGTTGAAGTCTGGTCACATCCCCATATATTCAAGCTGGGCAAAGACATGAGACCGCTTTTCGTGTCAGGGGTGCCGCCTGATTATTTTAGTAATACGGGCCAGTTATGGGGAAATCCTGTATACGATTGGCATGCCATCCGGAGGGATGGATATCGATGGTGGGTACTACGCTTGGCACACAGTTTCCGTCTTTTCGATTGTATCAGGCTGGATCATTTCAGGGGTTTTGTTGCCTACTGGCAAGTATCTTCCCGTGCCAAAACCGCGAAGAACGGAAAATGGGTAAAGGCGCCTGCCCAAGATTTCTTGAAAACACTATATCATTCATTCTCGAATCTGCCTCTGATAGCGGAGGATCTTGGTACAATCACGCCTGACGTACGGGAGGTTATTCAACAATTCAGGTTGCCAGGCATGAAGGTTTTACTGTTTGCGTTTGGGGATGGTGCTGCGGAGAACCCCTACTTATTGCATAACCATGTTAAAAACTGCGTCGTCTATACTGGCACCCACGATAACAACACAGTAAGGGGTTGGTTCGAAAACGAGGCTTCAGAACGTGAAAAACAAAGACTATTCGCTTATCTCGGCAGAAAAGTTACTGCCCGGCAAGTGCATACAGAATTCCTTCGTCTTGCCATGATGTCGACGGCAAACACAGCAATTATTCCAATACAGGATATATTGGGTTTGGACAGCAGTTCCCGCATGAACCGTCCCGCAAGCATCAAAGGCAATTGGCGCTGGCGGTTATCGCCGCGGTATCTAACATCTTCTCTGGCCAGAAGGCTACGCACAATAAACGCATTGTATGGACGTACGTGATACACCGAGAGCAGACTATCGATGCCAAGCCGAAATCATCACGGTCAAATTCATTTTTGACTTGACATTTTGAGATATTCTTCTATACTTTCCTAAATTCAAGGTAAGGGAGGCGGTATGAAGAATCAAAATATGCTGTTTTGCAGTGGAAGACAGGTCTACACTTTATTTTATTGCGCATTGATACTTTCATTATTCATTCCATATTCTCTAAACGCTGCAACTTTTGTCGTCAACAGGACCATTCCGGACGATAACAACCCCGGCAGCCTGAGGTGGAGTATGAACGGCGCCAACATGAACCCAGGACCGGACACTATCGTGTTCAATATAGGTGGAACAGGTCCTTATGTCATAGCACCCATAATGCAGTTACCCGTGCTCACCGACCAGGCAGGAGTGCTCATTGATGGACTTTCGCAGCCTGGAACTTGGGCAGGAGCGAACCCGCCCACGACGGCCAATCTATTGATCGTGCTCGACGGCGCTAATGCCGGTGCGGCTCATGGTATTCACATATGGTCGTCCAATAACACTGTTCAGGGGCTCGTGGTGCAGAATTTCCAGCAGGACGGGATAAGGGTTCAGGCAAGGCCTGATGTGGCGCAGAATAACATTATATACTGCAACTTTGTTGGCACTGACCAGACCGGCACGCTTGATATCGGCAATGGATGGAACCTTCAGGGATTGTGGGCAGGCATATATATAATATGCACGCCAGGGACCCTTGGAGTGGCTATCAATAACATAGTGCAGGGTAACCTGGCATCCGGTAATTATGCCGAGGGCATTGGTATTGCAAGCTGCCCTCCGGGTGATGTCGGTTTCAACGCGGTGCTCTTCAACTACATAGGTACTGATATTGCGGGCGCAGTCGATCTGGGGAATGATCACGACGGTGTATATATTGGTGAGGGTGCCCATGACAATATTGTGGATAACAATCTCATCTCAGGAAATGATTTTGAAGGCGTCTGCATAATCGGTTATGCAGAAGCCGTGCCGCCGATCTACACCTATGCCAACACAGTAGCCAATAACACAATAGGGTTGAACATTGCCCAGGCACCCTTGCCGAACACGCGCGACGGGGTGAGCATCGGTGTATACGGTACATGGTATCAGGGTGGTTTTGCGACCGACAATATCATCGCTATGAATACCATCGCGCATAATGGGCGTAATGGTGTGCTTGTATGGGAAAGCGATTCGAACACGATAAATGCCGACCGTAATGCTATCAACCAGAATTCGATCTACAACAACAATTTACTGGGGATAGATCTTGATGATGACGGGGTCACACCTAATGATGGAGGTGACCCTGATTTTGGTGCCAACGAAGATCTCAATTTCCCGGTCATAACGAGCGCCGTATACAGTAACGGTCAAACAGCGATCACGGGTACGTTAGACATAGATACCGATCCTACTCAGGCTACAATTGAGATATTCAAGGCTAATCCCGATCCATCGGGATACGGTGAGGGGCAGATTTTCATCAATCTTACGAATCCTGTGGCAGGGGGGAATTGGTCTGCTGTTGTCACCGGGCTCGCTGTTGGAGATACGATCACCGCGACCACGACCGATATGAATTTCAACACTTCGGAATTCTGCCAGAACTACATCGTCGTGACCGGCATCGAAGAGAACAAAGAAGCATACGTTCCCGACCGATTTGAATTTGCCCAGAGCCGACCGAACCCGTTCACACACACGACTTCTATCAATTACGCGTTACCCGAAGAGAGCAATGTTGGTCTGCGTATCTTTGATATTTCTGGCAGGTTGATAAGAACGCTGGTGAACGGCGTGCGCATGCCCGGATCATACACCGTGCACTGGGATGGCACGGATGTCGAAGGACGGCGGGTCAGTCCTGGTGTTTATATTTGCATCCTTGATGCCGGTGAGTTCAGTGCAATGAGAAAGGTGATTTTCACGAGGTAACTACCTTACTATTTCTTGATAACAAAAAAGGGGCAGCATGGCTGCCCCTTTATTATTTGTGTATTACTACGCCAGTGCTTTCCAGATCATCTGCTGTAGTCCCATCACGTTGATCTTACCTTCGCCCTTGTCGGCCGCCGCGGTCGCTGCGGTTTTCAGTACTTGCTCACACGTGGCGCATGCCGTAACTATCGTATCGACTTTGGTTTTGAGAGCTTCCTCGATCCGGTTCGCTGCGATTCGGGAAGATAGCGGATTGTCGGAAACGAGAATCCCGCCGCCGCCGCCGCAGCATCTCGATGTGTTCTCTTTGAACTTCATTTCGACGAGTTCGAGACCGATCTGCTTGATGATTTCTCTTGGTTCTTTGATGACCTTGGCACCGCGTGATAGGTCGCACGGGTCATGGTATGTAACCTTGCCGCTCAGTTTCTTTAACTGTGCTCCTGGCAATTTCTCTGCGATGACCTGCATGGCATGTTTTGCTTTGATTTTGTAGGCCTCATTCAGGTATACCGTGCATGTGGGGCAGAGGGTTATCGCGTTGTCAAATGGAAAAAGTTCCTTGAATTTTTTCTGATGCGCTTCAAAATCCTTGACAAAACCCAGCGCTTCCATGGGATAGCCACAGCATACTTCTTTTATTACTTTTGGTTTGATACCAATTTTTTCGAAGAGCTTCAGGTACATTTTCGTTTGATTCGGACGTGCGAGGAACTGGCAGCCTACAAAGACAGGCGTTTCGCCGTCGCGTAGCGGAGCCATTACTTCAGTATCGGCGAAGATGTTCCCTGTTTTCTTGATATTTTCGATAAACGCCTTGTGGCTATCATAGGCGAAACCCGCTTCAACGAGGTCGGCGCGCGCAGCACGAACGATGTCGGGCACCTTCACCTTGGACGGACAGCGGCGGTTACAGTCACGGCACAACGTGCACTGGTACAGAGCACTGGCAACTGAATCGTCAACTTCGAGTTCTTTTTCGAGCATTCCGTATGACAGCACTATGCGTCCCCGGCTCGAAGGCGGGTCCCACATGAGATCGACAAAAGTGGGGCAGACGTTCTTGCAATAACCACACATCGTGCATGTCATCATTTCCTGCTCCAGTGCCGCGAGATGCCCTTCGAGTTTTCTTTCCGGGTTTGTTGGATAGCGGAGTTCATGCAGGAAATCGTCTTCCCACTGCCAGATCTTGTGAGGGTTCATTATGTTATTGGGATCGAGTGCCTCTTTGATGGCCTTCATCATCGGGATGGCGGTTTTTCGTTCACGGATGAAATCCTGTGCCTTTGTTATGCCGATGCCGTGTTCACCGGATGTCGTCCCGCCGAGCGCGTGGATCAATTCATAGATTTCCTTGACCGCGCTTTTTGCCTGTTTCCAGTGTTCCGGATTCGCTGCATTCATCAGTACTTTGGTGTGCATGTTGCCGTCGCCAACGTGTCCGTATGGCGGTATGATCAGATCGTATTTGTTTGAGATCTCCCAGATACCGGCGACCGCTTTTGGTATTTGCGATACTGGTACGGCCATATCATCCGCGAGCATTGTCGTTGTGTATTCCTCCTTCAACAGACTGAGTGAGGGTAACATTTGTTTGCGTGCTTTCCAGAGGTCTGCTATTCTCTTTTCATCTTCGGTGAAATCAACCGTAACCGCACCTGTCTGCTTGCAGATATCCGCCACGGTTTCTATGTCCCTCTTAATCACCTCGGGCTCGCCGTCCAACTTGATCAGCAACATACCGGCAACTTCGGGCAATCCCATGTTAGTGGCTTTGTTTACAGCTTTGATGCAGGGCTCAGACATTATCTCCAGTTCAGCGGGAATGAGTGGCCTGGCAATGATGTTTGCAACACATTGGCCGGCTTTTTCGAGATCATCAAATGCTGCAACGCAGGCGGCGACCTTGGCCGGCTTGGGCGCAATACGGATATTGGCTTCCGTGATAATACCCAGCGTACCTTCAGATCCGACGATCAGCCTCTCCAATTGATAACCACTTGAATGTTTGATAGTATTTGCACCAATTCGTACGATTTCACCAGTTGGGGTAACTACTTCAAGCCCCATCACGTAATCACGTGTTGCGCCGTATTTCACCGCTTGACCGCCCGAGGCATTCAGCGCGATCATGCCGCCTAGGGTGGCAACTTCGCTCGATGCCGGGCCTGGTATAAAGAACTTGTTCTTTGATATGGCTGCATTGAAGTCGTCACACACAACTCCAGGCTCTACTACACAGTATAGGTCGTTTATTCTGATGTCGCGTATTTTGTTCATGCGCTGCATATCGACGACAATCCCACCGTCAATCGGTACGGCCATGCCGCACAGACCCGAACCACCGCCGCGAGGCACAATCGGTATTTTGTGCTTGTTTGCCAGCATGATGACATCCTGTACCTGCTTTGCATTCTGTGGCTGAACGACTACGTCCGGTTTTTTACGGTGGATACCACCATCGAACGCGTAGACATATAGCTCAGCATTGTTTGTACGGCAATGTTCATTGCCAACGATATCCTGCAACTGCTTTATGATTTCTTTTTTCACTGACATTTAGCCCCCTTAATATAAGGTTTGCTTATCTAAATCCCTTCTGCAGGAGAAAATATTTTGTCTTTCTATGCTCTACTGCGGAAATTTCGAGAAAATATATCTAAAGGCTGACTAGATTTTTATTACTCACCACCCCGGCTTACTTTATCGACATGGTCCTGAATGAATTTTGTGAGTGAATCCGCGCCATTAGCCAGTTGTTTTAATTCCTCATCTAGATTTGATGGTTTGATTCTCACTATCCATCCGGCTCCGTATGGATCTTTATTGATCAGGCGACAGTCGTTCTCCAGTTCGCTATTCACTTCGACTATTTCTCCGGATATCGGTGATACGAATTTGCCGACCCACTTTGAAGATTGAATCTTGCCGCATGTCTCACCTTGACTCACTGAATCACCCTCAAATGGCAGGTCGACGTATGTTGTATCGCCTGCTTGTTTCTGATAGAAATCATCCATACCTACCCGCACGTTCCCGTCGTCCTCGACTTTCACCCACGTATTCTCATTATGATAATACAAATCCTCGGGTACGTTGTATCCCTGGATTTCCATCATATCCTCCTTTTTTGACCCTTGGTTGTGCAAAACCAGGAGCCGACCGTAATGCTATTATCATTGAATTTCTCGAAGAAGACCATTTGGTTTTTAGAGTTTAGAACCCTACGTTTAATGTTTGTATTATACTGAGATTTCCGGCGACGTCAATATACTTGGCTGAAGATCATATCTCAGCGCAAATATAGGCGAGGGGGTTGGGTTTCTTACTACCGTCTTTTGACTTGGGAAATTGCGATAGGGGCACGTCTGCACCCCACCTGCTTGCGTGTATGAATTTTCTGGGTCGATACACAAGCAGCTTCCTGCGTTTAGGTACGCTCAGGCTTGCATTCATCAGAAAAAGGATTCTTTCTTCACCCTTTTGCGCTACCGCATCGTCAATTGCTTGCTGCAGGCTGCGAAAAGGTTTTATGAAGATGCTGTTCATCAGGTCATCTTCAAGGCTGGTAACTGCCCACATCTGTGCCCAGCGTGCAATTTCGGCCATCTTGGCTGCCTTGTGGTACCCGAGTTTGAATTCTTTGTCTATCTTGTCCAGAGTATCTTGTGGCGTATGACAACTGCTCAGGAGTTTAACGAAGGTATCGCTACCAACACCCATACGGCATTTCGACACGAGAATGAGGATACCGTTGTCGTTGAGGGCAAGCTTACCGTTATCCAATGCTTTTTGCGACTGGTAAAGGTCGATGTCCATAGGGTATGGTGCAACAGCGACCACTATGTCTGCTTTGTCTTTGATTTCGACGGAGAAGACGCGATGAGCCTTATCGATTGCGGCTTTCAATGATTCGGTTATGTCGCCTGCGGTCGCTGCGTAGATCCTCTCATAGCGATCGAGAACGGTCATGATAGCGAAGATTTCTTTGTCTTTGATGGTTGTTATGGCATCCTCCATATCCTCGTGGACTGGGTTACCTTCAAGGCTTAGTGCCCTGGCGCTTGACTTCAATGCCAACTTGTGATTTTGCTCAATTGTTTTATATGAAGCAACGCCAGGGAGGAAGGATTTTCTGCCTCCGGTATAGCCAGCAAAATAATGAGGTTCTACCGAACCGATGATGACGATCTTATGCGCTTCTACAGCCATTTTGTTGACGTACATCTCTGTTCCGTTCTTCGATGTTCCAAGATAAACCATGTCCTCATCTTTCTTGGAATCGTGAGCGAATATTTTATCATGCAATTCAACGCGCAGCTCGCCAAATATCTCCTGGTATTCATCCTCGGTAGGCGCCCGGTGCATGCCGGTTGCAATGAGAAAACGCACATCTCTGTTCTTTATCAGGGGGTAGAGGATTTTAAGAACTTTCGCTGTGGGTGTTGGCCGGGTTGCGTCGTTTATGAGAAAAAGGATGTCTTTTGCATCGCCAATGAACTTCTCGAATGTGCTCGATTGAATTGGATTTTGCAGTGCTCGTACCAACGTTTTCTCTTCGTCCGTGGTTTCCACATCGTTTGGATAGATGATTTCGCCAACATTACGTTCGTCGACGTGCACATATATGTTCTCTCGTCCGTACGGAACCCCGATTTTCAACTTCATAGTGCTATTGCAGCCCGGCAAAAAAATACTGCACTCTATATGACGCCGGATGCCTCCAGTTTCTCGATTACCGCTTTTACCGCCGATGCGGATGTATGGAGAGCGTCTAACTCCTCGGGGATTAGTTCGAGTTCGATGATTTTTTCTACGCCGTGTTTGCCCAGCATAACGGGTACGCCGACGAAAATCCCGTCGATACCATACTCACCCCTCAAATAGGCTGAACAAGGAAGGATGCGTCTCTTGTCACGGATGATACATTCTACCATTTTTGCGACCGAAGCCGCAGGCGCATAGTAAGCACTTCCCGTTTTGAGATATGATACGATCTCTGCACCGCCCTTGCGGGTTCTTTCGATCAACTTATCGATATCATCTTTGGACATCAGTTCGGTAATGGGTATGCCGGCGACCGTTGAGTATCTAGGCAGAGGCACCATCGAATCACCATGCCCGCCGAGTACCATTGCGGTCGTATCGATGACCGAAACACCAAGCTTCTGTGACACAAAATAGCGGAATCTTATCGAGTCAAGGACGCCAGCCATGCCAATGACCTTCTTGAGTGCAAAACCCGTTGTTTTTAACGCCAAATAGGTCATCACATCAAGCGGGTTGGTTACCATTATGATTATAGAATTGGGAGCGAATTCGGCAGCTTTTTCGGAAACCGATTTGATGATTTTTGCGTTCGTGTTGAGCAGGTCATCGCGAGACATGCCCGGTTGCCGGGCGATTCCTGCAGTGATAACGACTATTTCCGAATCAACCATGCACGAGAAATCTGTACAACCACGCAGTTCGACATCATAACGTCGTATTGGCGCTGCCTCTTCAGCGTCGAGTGCTTTTCCTTCGGCAAGTCCTTCGACCACGTCGATTAGATAAACGTCTGCGATTTTGTGCTCGGCCAAGTATAATGCTACAGAACTGCCAACATTCCCGGCACCGATGATACTAACCTTTTTCATTTTTCAATCCTCCTCTTAGAGTTCCAGAGTATCTACCGCGTTTTTGATGACTGTAACTGATTCCTCGAACTGGCGGCGTTCTTCGATTGTCAAAGTGAGTTCTAGGACCTTTTCCACTCCGCCTGCGCCAATGATTGCGGGTACACCGAGGCAAAGGTCTTTCACGTCATATTCACCCTGTAGACAGGCCGATACGCAGAGGACTCGTTTGGCGTCCTTGATTATTGCTTCACATATTTCAGCAATCGCTGCAGCAGGTGCATAATGAGCAGTTGCGGTTTTTAGACGGGCGAGGATTTCGCTGCCGGCGCTTCTTGTACGTTTGATCAGGTTTTCAATTCTTTCCTGGGGTAATAGTTGAGTGATCGGGATGCCTTCTACGCTGGCATATCTGGGGATTATCACCATGAAATCGTGATGACCACCGATCACTACTGCTGTCGTGTTGGCCGTAGAAACCTGGAGTTCCTTGGAGATGAATTCACGCAGTCTTGTCGTATCCAGTACGCCGGTCATACCGATGACCTTTTTGGGATCGAATCCGCCCTTCTTCCATAAGTAACACGTAAGGGCATCAACCGGTTCTGTGATATTAATGATTATTGCCTCAGGTGCATACTGCTTTATCTGGGGAATGATTGGATCGAGTACCTTGGCGTTTGTTTCCAGTAGGTCAAGACGGGACATCTGGGGTTTCCTTACGTGCCCAGCAGTAATGACGACGACTTTTGAACCCGCGATCTCTTCAATGTTGTCAGAGCCATCGATCTTCGCATCGTAATATCTAACCGGTGCCGCTTCCATCAAGTCGAGTGCTTTGCCTTTTGCCCTGCCTTCCACAATATCGACCAGCATGACATCAGCGAAATTCTTCTCTCCTATGTAGAAAGCGGTGTTTGCGCCGACATTGCCAGCACCGATAATGCTTACCTTTTTCATAGACTATGCCTCCTCTTTATTGTAAGCCCACGCATCGGGTGGATTCTCCTAAATTGTTTCATCTAAGTAGCGTTTCTTATTCATTATAGTTAATATGCCTCAGATTCCGACGATTTCTGTCTGAACCCGCAAGGTACTTTGTTAGTCGGGTATATTATATCGATTCGCCAATAAAAGTCAATATTGGTGGAATTTAGACAATCTCCGGGACAGTCATACTACCGTTCAACAGAAACAGAACGCTTCGCTCTCGTCCTTTCAGCCCGATGGCATTATCCAGTGCAATCTGCAGCGTTTGAAATTTGGATATGCTCGCAGTTCGTAGAGTACTCTCGTCGATGTCAGTCACTGCCCAGATCTCGGCCTGGTTGCGCAGCGTCATTAGATTATATGCGTTGTGGTCGCCGAGTCGGTAGTTCGATTTCGCCTGATGAGCCGCCGCATCGATGCTGTCTACCGTTTCGAATAACCGTGCGAAGCTTTTGGGCCCCAGACCCTGCGGGCATGGCGAGACAACGATCAGTATGCCTCCCTGGGCAAGGGCCTGACGGCCGTGCTCGATCGCCTTGAGCGTTTGGTAGAGGTCGATGTCAAATGGATGTTGAGCAACTGTGACAACGATTTCTGCTTTTGTTCTGATCTTTGCCACGAATAATTGCCTGATTGCATCGGTGGCGATCTCCAATGTCCTGACGATGGGTCCGGTATATGCCAAGTGAACGTTCTGGCGTTCATCCAGGATCATCTGGATTGAATATAGTCTCTCTGCACCGACAGCCGCCGTGCGATCGAGCATTTCCTCATGAACTGGATTTCCATCGAGTTTGAGAGGTCTCGCATTTGCATCCAGCGCGAGTTTGTGATTTTTTTCAATTGTGCGGTAGCCCGCGACACCTGGCAAGAGCGCTTTTCTATCCCCGGTATAGCCGGCGAAGTAATGCGGTTCGACAGAACCTATGATCAACGTTTTGTCATTTCTCGCAATCATTCTATGCAACCATATATCATTACCGTATCTTGTTTTCCCGATGTGGTCGAGCAGGCTGTCATCCCCGGCGTCGTGAATCGTAATCTTTTCTTTGTATGCATCATACTGCTTGCCGAAAATCTTCATCAATTCTTGTTTGCTCGGTGCACGGTGCGCGCCTGTTGCGACCAAGAAATCGATGTCTCGGTCCTCGATGAATTCATGTATGACAGAAAGTACCAAACCCGTCCTGGTTGGCCTTGCCGTATCATTGACTATTATGTTTACCCTGCCCGCGTTGCCAATGAAATCGAGTAATGATTTTCCTTCCAGTGGATTTTTTATGGCATCTATCAGGGTTTTCTCTGCACTCCCAGAGGGAGACCCGTGCATGCTGATGACATCGAGTATGTATTTATCATCAACTTCGATCTGCAGTGTTTTGTCGCCGTACGGCAATCCAAGTCTCTTCATATTGTATATCGATACCCGTTGTTTAGCAGGAGCAATATCCACATTAATGAATCATTTCCGGATGTGAGCGTGGATGAAAATATCATAATTGTGTAATCAATCATATCTGTTATAGAAGGGAAGTCAATATCGTTTTACCTCGGTAACTTGACAATTCACTGAAAATACTTATAATAGATTGAATGTTGTGTCTCTTTTTTTTGCTAATAAATTACGATCCGCAAACACTCACGGTACCTCCATTCAAACACACCCTGGGTTTTCATCGAGCATCGAGATATTATCTGCAGCTCTTTCTGGGCCCGACTTATGATTATGATGATCCCCAGGGCGTGGTTGCCGTTAAGCTGAAAGAACTCGATAATCCCAAAACGCGCAGGGATGATGATGAGTTGACTATCTTCGCGGTCAATGCCGGGGTGGGGCATGTATTGTACAATACAGGTCTGTCCTCTGTTAAAGTGTATGGTGATGATCGAATGTTTTCAGAACCCAAGGGCATCACCGCGAACGAGGACGGTCTTGTCGTGTTGGCTGACTATGGCAACCGGAGGATCGTGAAACTCCAGTACCGAGGAGGCAATCTCGAGCAGATAGGGGAGATTTCTACGCCCGGGCGTCCTTTCGGAGTATGCCTTGACTCTGAAAATAACCTGTATGTGACGGATTTTGACAGTTCGAAGATATACATTTTTTCCCCCGCCGATTCCCTATTGTTATCATTTGGCATACCCGGACGGGCTTATGGAGAGATCTATCAGCCAATGGGTATCGCGGTTATCGATGCCCGTGCTCCTGATAACTTGCACAATGATGATTACATCGTTGTGACCGATAATTATGGTACAAGGGTCTCCAAGTTCACCCGCCAGGGAAGGTTTCTTGGCTCTGTTCACGATTTCGAATTGGGTCTTGCAGACGTCTACATGCACTATGTTGCGCTGGATTCGTACGGTAGTATATACGTAACGGATGAGGTCAATGACCAAATCCACAAATTTGACCATGATCTCAAATATATAATCTCGGTTGGCAGAACCGGCGCCGGGAAAGGCGAATTTATCTCACCCCGGGGTATTACGATATGGCGTAGGTATGGGCAGGTTTTCGTTTCCGAAAAACAAGGTGGTCAGTATTTATGGTTGGCTGTCGACGGTTTTGTGGTCGGTTGCTTCCCGGGAGAGTTCTCGGCTATCAGGCCCGGTACGACGCTGGCAATATACCTCACAGATGAGGCGCGTGTTTTCATAACGGTCGTTAACCAGCGAGGTGAGAAGATACGTGATTTCATTGAGGGGATAAGGCGACTGCCGGGTGAATATCTGGTAGTTTGGGATGGACTGGATAATGACAATAGATTAGTACCACCCGGTGAATATTTGTTCCAGATCAGACTGCAAGGTCTGCAGGGACATGGTAGAAGGATAAATAAGACAATGCAGGCAGGTGTTAAATGTGTCGTATCATAACTTTAGTAATGATCCCCATCTTGCTGTTGGGGACAAAGTATGCAGGAGAGTTTCAGGAATTGCAGGTCGGTGCGCGTGCGAGCGCTATGGGCGGTACCGGCATTGCGCAATTCGGCGATCCGACGGTGTTATATTTCAATCCAGCTGGTACTTTTTTCATCTCACGTAGCGCGCACTTGATGCACGCCGAAAATTTTGCCGGTGTCGTAAAGAATGATTTCGGAGCGATTGTTCTGCCCCGCGGTAACATGAGTTTGGGTTTTGGCGTCCAGTACGTGCACACGAGTGGCATAAAACTTACAACATTGCCCGATACTACTTTGGACCCTGGAAGTGGTAATGTGCCCATCCCTTACGATACCGTGGGCACGGCGGATTTTCTTTTTTACATAAACGGATCCAAGGGCAATGACCGGTTCTCTGTGGGCGCAAACATAAAAGTGTTCTACCGCGATCTGAATGCGATAACCGGTTACGGTGGCGGTTTAGATCTTGGCGTGGCTTATAAAGTCGAGTATCTGAGGGTTGGTCTGGCAGTGCGTGACTTTGTATTGTCTCCTCTTATCTGGAGCAGTGGGACGAAGGAGACGATATTACCGAAAATAGCGTTGGGCGTTGCCCCGGTCTTGCTCCTTAGAGCAATTAACTCGACCGTAACGCTTGAAGCAGATATTGTGAAGACGATCGATGTGGTAGGTTTTGATGTCAACCTGGGTCTCGAATACGGTTACCGTGATCTACTTTTCGGGAGAATGGGTATTTATCGGGGTAATTATACTCTGGGCATAGGTCTTCAATATAAGAAATTCAGCCTTGATTATGCTTTCATGGCGCATCCTGATCTGAATAATTCAAACAAATTGTCTGCGGGGATAAGATTCTAATAAAAGCGGAAGTATTTAGAAAACTGCTCAATCTGTGGGCAATCTTTATCCCCATAACCTATCAGTTATCTCCAGAACCGCGTGGACGAATGCTTCTTGCCATGGTATGTTTTGCTGTCGGCATCGTAGATTTTCTACGTCTTCATATTAATGGTATCAAGGAAGCTTTCATATTGTTCTTTGGTTCATTCTTGCGCCGGCATGAAATCAGACGACTGAGTGGTGCTTCATATCTGCTGCTTGGATGTTTCATAACCTCATTGCTTTATGGCAAGCCGATCGTTGTAGCTGCGTGTTCTTACATAATCGTTGGTGATACATTCGCGGCGATTTTTGGCCAGAACATAAAAAGCCCCAGAATATTCCAGAACAAGACAGTACTGGGTACTTTGGCTTTTCTCGTTGCATCTATGATCAGTGCTTATTTACTGTATATTCTCACGGGATCATTGCCTCTTTGGCATCTGATCGTCGGAGCCATTGCCGCTTCGGTTTTCGAATCGCTTCCATTGCCGTTGGATGACAATTTTTCAGTACCGATCATAACCGGGTTCATAATGAGTCTTCTGTAAGAAAAAAGGCCCCGTGAGGGGCCTTTTTTGTTTACCACTGTATTCTAAATAGCCTGGGCTTCAGTCTTTTCTTCCTCCAGGGTTATTTCCTGATAACGCCTGAGACCCGTACCGGCGGGGATGATCCTTCCCACGATGACGTTCTCTTTTAGTCCTTCGAGACGATCCACCTTGCCTTCTACCGCGGCATCGGCCAGCACTTTGGTCGTTTCCTGGAAACTGGAGGCTGAAAAGAACGATTCGGTGGAGAGGGCTGCTCTTGTTATGCCCAGCAGTATTGGACGGTAGGTGGCTGGTTTCTTTCCTTCGACCAGTGCTTGCTGATTTACCTCGATTACGCGGCGTTTGTCCACAATCTCACCGCCCACAAAAGGTGTATTACCCGGTTCTTCGATCTTCACTTTCTGCAACATTTGACGCACGATAACTTCGATATGTTTATCATCTATTTTCACATCCTGTATCCGGTAGACTTCGAGTATTTCATTGACAAGAAAACGCTGCGTTTCCATGGGTCCCTTGATCCGCAATATATCGTGTGGATCAATTGCACCCTCACAGAGGGGGTCACCTGCACGTACAAATTCACCGGAGTGTACTTTCAAATATCTTGTTGTCGGTATCTTGTAGGATCTGACGTCACCGACTTCCGGCGTTACGGTGATTTTCCAGAATCCCTTCTCTTCATCGACATCGCAGACACCATCGATTTCCGTAACCACCGCCGGATTCTTGACGATCTTCGCTTCGAATAGCTCCTCGACACGGGGTAGACCACCGGTAATGTCTTTGCTCTTGCCGATTTCCTTGGGTATTCTTGCGATTAGGGTACCCGGCGTTATTTTGTCTCCATCTTTCACCAGTAGATATGTGCCAGCCGGGATAGAGAAGGTTTTGAGTACTTTGGTTTTCTTCTCGACGATGTTGATCTTCGGGTGATGGTTGCGGAGCCTGTCCTCCACAATAACGAATTGCTTGCCGCCGGACCTTTCATCCACCCAGTTTTCCTGCATAGTCACACCGGGAATGATGTCTTGGTACTTGACGATACCACCTAATGGATTCACGATTGGTATCGAATATGGATCCCATTCGAACAGAATATCACCTACGTTTATGGTACTCTTAGCTTTCGGATAGATGATTGCGCCTATTGGTATGTTGTAGCTGATCTTTCGCGTACTGCCTTTAATGACCATGCGACCCTTATCATTCAGACTGACCAGCAATCCATCTTCGCGCTCGGCAGCAGACAGGTTCTCAAAACTGACCTTACCCGAGAATTCGGCATTACGCGAAGCACTCTCGGCGATACGCAGAGCGACTCCACCGGTGTGGAAGGTACGGAGTGTCAGCTGCGTTCCCGGTTCACCAATGCACTGTGCGGCAAGGACTCCAACGGCCTCTCCGATCTCGACCATTCGACCGGTGGCGAGATTCCTCCCATAGCACTTTGCGCAAAGCCCTACCGGTGCCTCGCAGGTTAGGATGGAACGGACCTTTACCTTCTCGATGCCACTCTTTTCGATCTTCATAGAGTCTTCGTTCGAGATCTCTTCACCTGCATTGACGATTGTCTCATTTGACAGCGGGTCGATAACGTCGACGAGGGCAACCCTGCCCACGATACGTTCGCTCAGTGGCTCAACAATTTTTTCTCCTTCTTTGAGCGCACTGATCTCCTGCCCCATGATGGTTCCGCAGTCCTCCACTGTCGTCGTTACGTTCTGGGCTACATCAACGAGGCGCCGCGTCAGATACCCTGCATCAGCAGTTTTCAGCGCAGTATCGGCTAATCCTTTTCGCGCGCCGTGAGTTGAAATGAAGTACTCCAAAACTGTGAGTCCATCCTTACATGATGATTTTATGGGTGTTTCAATGATCTGAACCGAAGTTACTTTACGCTGGGGCTTGGACATGAGACCACGCAATCCGCAGATCTGGCAGGCCTGGTTCCGGGAACCACGCGCACCCGAATTGACCATCATGTAAAGCGGATTGAATCCATCGCGGTCTTTTTCGAGTTCTTCGATGAGCCCTTCTTCGATGTCCATGGAAACCCTGGTCCATGTATCAATTACTTTATTGTAGCGTTCAGTCTCAGATATCAATCCACCCTGATGAGCTCTGTTTATTTCCTGTACTTCCTTGGCGCCTTTAGCCCAGATCCTGTCTTTCGTTTTAAGGCTCAGCATGTCATCGATCCCGATTGTAAGTCCCGAACTGGTGGCGATTTCGAAACCAAATTTCTTCAGATTATCGAGAACCGTGATGGTTTTCTCGGTGCCGAATCTGTCAAGACACTCATCCACTATGCCAGAGAGCGTCTTCTTGTTCACCTCAACGTTTTTGAAACGCATTTCGACCGGTAACTGCTCATTGAAGATCACTCTGCCGGGTGTCGTGTCAATGATCTTGTTGTTGAAAACGTATCTTATCGTCTGATGAAACGTTATGTTGCCATGATATATGGCCGTGTAGATTTCGTCGACTGACGAGAATGACCGTATTGGTTCGGGTGTATCCTTTCTGAGTTTCGTGAGATAGTGGAGTCCGATCACCATGTCTTGAGTCGGCGCCATCAGTGCGCGTCCGTTGCCCGGCGATCGAACATTATGTATCGAAAGCATCAGCATGTATGATTCCAGTATGGCCTCCGGAGATAGCGGTACATGCACGCTCATCGTATCGCCGTCGAAATCCGCGTTGTAGGGATGACAGACAAGGGGATGTATGGCGATTGCTCTGCCTTCACGTAACACCGGCAGAAATGCTTGGATCGACACGCGGTGAAGAGTAGGGGCACGGTTGAGAAGTACGGGATGATTCTTGATGATTTCATCCAGTATTTCATAGACCTCGGTAGAGCGTGCCCGTACCAACCTGCGTGCACTTCTTTCTGAATCAACAACACCCCGTTCCTCTAACTTGCGTACGATCATCGGTTTGAAAAGTTCGAGCGCCATCTCTTTCGGAATACCGCATTGATAGAGTTTCAGTGTCGGGTCAACTACGATAACTGATCTGCCGGAGTAATCCACTCTCTTGCCCAGCAGGTTCCTGCGGAATCTTCCCTGCTTTCCTTTCAGCGCGTCGGCCAGTGATTTCAGCGGTCTGTTGCCACGCCCCTTTATCGGACGGCTGCGTCGTGAATTGTCGAGGAGCGCATCGATCGAATCTTGCAGCATTCTCTTCTCATTGCGGATAATGACTTCCGGTGTCTTTATTCCCGAAGTGATCGATTTTACCCGGTTATTGCGTGTTATTACACGTTTGTACAAGTCATTAAGGTCAGATGTTGCGTAGCGTCCTCCTTCCAGCGCCACAAGCGGCCGCAGGTCGGGCGGTATTACCGGGATTCTTGTTAAGACCATCCATTCGGGACGATTGCCAGATAGCCGGAATGCTTCAACAAGCTTCAATTTTTTCAGTAGCTGTATGCGTCTTGCCTGTAGTGTTTCCTTCTCTAACCTGATACGCAGGTCCGATGAGAGGTTTTCCAGATCGATCTCCCTTAGCAGGTCATATATAGGCTGTCCACCCATATCAGCTTTGAATCCTTCAAATTTCTTAACCGCTTCCTGGAATTCTTCCTCAACTAATACTTCCCCTTTTCTATAGGGAGAGTCACCAGATTCCAGGACCACGTATGCTTCGTAGTTAAGGATCGCTTCCAGCTGATTGATGGATAGGTCGAGGATGAGGCCGATCTTGCTGGGTGAGATTTTGTAGTAGAACAGGTGAGCAACAGGGACCGCAAGGTCAACGTGTCCCATCCTGTCCCTCCGCACTGAAGAAGGAACTACCTCGACCCCGCATCTCTCGCACACCGTACCTCGATACTTGGCTTTCTTGTACTTCCCACATGAACATTCGAAGTCCTTTACCGGGCCGAATATTCTTTCACAGAACAAACCGTCCTTTTCCGGTCTCTGCGTGCGGTAATTTATCGTGTCGGCGCGCGTAACTTCACCGCGTGACCAGGATACTATCGTTTCCGGAGAAGCCAAGGACAGTCTTATTGTATCGTAATCGAGGAGATCAAAAGTATCGTAGATTTTACTTTTCATCGGGTTCCTCCTTTTTCTCAAGAGTAATATTGAAACATAGCCCTTGTAGTTCCTTAAGGAGCACGTTGAACGAAGCCGGGGCTCTTGGTCGTGGAGGATTCTTACCCCTGATGAGTGCTTCATACATTGCTGCTCTTCCCGCAACGTCATCAGACTTGACCGTCAGCATCTCCTGCAGCGTGTAAGCTGCGCCATAAGCTTCGAGTGCCCACACTTCCATTTCACCCAGCCGCTGACCTCCGAATTGTGCTTTTCCGCCGAGTGGCTGCTGTGTTATCAGAGAGTATGGACCTGTGGACCGAGCATGTATCTTTTCATCCACCATGTGTATCAGTTTCATCATGTACATGTGTCCGACCGTCACTGTTGACCCCACTGGCATTCCATTTCTACCATCGCGCAACTGGATTTGTCCGTCTTCAGGTAGTGCTGCTTCTTTCAGTTTCTCCTTCAATTCTTCGATCGTCGCACCATTAAAGATCGGTGTAATTGCGTAGAATTTTAGTGTATCCGCTGCCCAGCCGAGGTGCGTTTCGAGGATCTGTCCAACATTCATACGCGATGGTACACCGAGCGGGTTGAGTATGATATCCACTGGTGTGCCATCAGGCAGGAATGGCATGTCTTCCTCGGGCATTATTTTTGCCACAACACCCTTGTTCCCGTGCCGCCCCGCCATCTTATCGCCAACGGCTATTCTTCGTTTCTGAGCGATGAAAACCTTGATGATCTTTAATACGCCGTGCGGTAGTTCGTCGCCCTTCAGCAACTTGTCTTCTTCATTTTTCTTATCCGCAACTATTTGAATTAGTCTTTCTTCACTGTCCTTGGCAATAATCGTAACCTCTTCGTTCAGCTTGTTGTTTGTTACGAATTTATCGTCGGCTTCAAACTTAGTCACTGTTAGGTTTTCAAAGAAACTGTCGTCGAACGTCCTGCCTTTGGTGACAATGATTTTTCCCTTTTCGTTGCGTATTGATGAAGCTGCGGTCTTGCCGGCCAGCCGGGTCTTTAAAAAACTGTTCCGAGTAATCAGGATTTCTTGTTGCATTGAATCGAATTCCTGCTGGATCTTTCTTCTGCGTTCTTCTTCCACATTTTTGGCAAGAGGGTCCGTAGTCTTACGCGTGAGGATCTTCCGGTCGATAACGACACCTTCGACACCCGGTTCAATCCTTAGTGAAGTGTCCCTTACATTCGTGGCTTTTTCCGCAAAGACTGCCCGCATTAATCTTTCTTCGGGAGTAAGTTCGGTCTCGCCCTTGGGAGTTATTTTGCCAACGATGATATCATCAGGACCTATTTCGGCTCCCACCCGGACAATGCCGAATTCATCCAAGTCCTTAAGCAGAAAGTCTGATAATCCAGGGATGTCTCTGGTTACCTCTTCAGGGCCAAGTTTCGTTTCTCTAACTTCGCAGGTGCATTCGATGATGTGAATCGAAGAAAACGTGTCGTCACGCACCATGTTTTCACTTACAACTACGGCGTCTTCAAAATTGTAGCCTAGAAAGGGCATGAAAGCGACCAGGATATTCTTCCCGAGCGCGAGGACCCCGTCTTTCGTTGCATAGCCGTCGGCCAGCACGTCGTTCTTCTTCACCTTTTGACCGACTGCAACAAGGGGCCTTTGATGTATGCATGTGTTTTGATTGGACCTTACGAATTTCGAAAGTTGATACCTCTTCTTCGTCTTGCGGTTCGTCTCGATGACGATCTTTGAGGCATCAGCATAATCGACCCTTCCATCTTCCTCCGCGAGCAATAATATTCCGGAGTTCTTGGCGATGCGGTCTTCCATACCGGTACCCACATAGGGTATATCCGGGTCGATCAGTGGTACTGCTTGGCGCTGCATATTGGAGCCCATCAGAGCCCGGTCTGCATCATCGTGTTCCAGAAATGGAATGAGTGATGTCGTTGGACTAAATACCTGCTCTGGTGAAACGTCCATGAGATGCACTTCGCTGGGAGCGACCAGCGGAAAATCATCCCGGCGGCGGCATAGTACTTGATCGGTTATTATCTTACCCTTGTCATCGACCGGTGTATTCGCCTGGGCAATGGTATACTTGTCTTCCTCATCAGCTCTGAGGTACATGACTTCTTCGGTCACGCGGCAGTTCTTTACTACCCAGTAGGGAGCAAGAATGAATCCATATTTGTCGATTTTGGCGAAACTCGCCAAACTCGATATCAAACCGATATTGGGTCCCTCCGGTGTCTCGATCGGACAGATCCGGGAATAGTGTGAGTAGTGTACGTCACGTACTTCAAATCCGGCCGTCTGTCTCGTCAATCCGCCAAGACCGAGAGATGAGATGCGTCTTTTATGGGTCATTTCTGACAATGGATTAGTCTGCTCCATGAATTGAGAGAGCTGAGATGTCGTGAAGAATTTATTGATGATATTCGAGACCAGGCGCGGGTTTATTAAATCCTGCGGCGTCAGCCCCGACTCATCCATCAGCGAAGCCCGCTCTTTTATGTTCTGCTTCAGCTGTTTTATCGCTAGCCTGAATTGTTCACCGAGTAATTCGCCGACACGACGAACTCGCCGATTGCCAAGATGGTCAATATCGTCGGGTTCCAGCTCGCCAGCTGCGAGTTGAAACAGACGTCGGAAGATTTCAAGAAGGTCTTCGATAGCAAAATCCTGTTTCTTTGTGCGTTCCGTAATACCAAGCCGCATGTTCAGCTTGAATCGACCGACATCACCGAGGTCAAAATGACCAAGGTCAAAGAGAATGTTGTTGATGTAAGACATGGCTATGTCGAGAGTAGGGGGTGCCATTGAGCGCAGTAACGTGTATATCTTCTTTGCGGCTTCTTCTTTGGAATGGGTGCGATCTTTCTTCAGTGTGTTGGTGAGTATGGTAACCCCGGGATGGTGCGAATCAATTATGGCGACTTTCTTTATTTCTTTGTGAGCAAGGAATTCTATGTTAGGTCCGTCGAGTAGCTCACCAGCCGGCAGGATCGTATCATCTCCTTCAGTTATTTCTTCCGCGGTGAAATAGTTTTCAGCGTTCTTTAGATCGACCGTTTTCACCGGGAAGAATTGCTTGATGATTTCTTCGTTAGTTTCAAAACCGAGACTGCGCAGGAACATGGTTCCCACGAGCTTCTTGCGCCGGTCAAGGATTGCATATAGCGTGCTTGCATGGTCAACGAGAAATTCAACCCATTGACCGCGATATGGTATGACCATGGCTGAAAAGGCGTTGTTACCCTCACTGAAATATACCCCAGGTGAGCGGTGGATCTGATTCACCACGACCCTCTCAACACCGTTGATCACAAATGTGCCACGTTCGGTCATCAGTGGAAGGTCGCAAAGATAGATTTCCTGTTCAGGCATACCGCGAAGTTCGCCATCATCTTCTTTGCTGACCAATCTGAAGCTTACTTTCAGTGGCAGGCCGTAAGTCGCCCCTTTGTCAATTGCCTCGTTTGCTGAATATTTTTCCGCACCGGAACGATGCGAAATATACTGCAGTTGATAACGGTTGTGAATGTCTGACACCGGAAATTCAACGGCGAAAATATCCTTAATCGTTTTTGTCATGAATTGTTCATAAGATTCATGTTGAACTTCCAGCAAATGAGGCATTGTGAAGCTCGACTTGCGTTTAGAAAAATCAACAATGTTCATCATAGTTTTATACTTTTCCCCTATAATGGTGGCAAAAAATAGGTACTTGCACAGTATCGCGAAAGGTCAATTTATTTCAACTCGATAGCCGCACCAACCTCCTCGAGTTTACTTTTCATATTTTGCGCCTCTTCTTTTGTCGCACCTTCTTTTACGACCTTGGGAAGGTTATCGATCATATCCTTTGCCTCTTTTAGCCCAAGGCCGGTGAGTTCACGTAGAACTTTCAGAACCTGGATCTTCTTCTCTCCACAGGATGTCATGTTCACCGAGAACTCTGATTTCTCTTCGGCTGCAGGTTTATCTGACTCCGCCGCCGGCTGTGCCGCCATCTGTATAGGAGCAGCAGCTGTCACACCGAATTTATCCTGCAACGCTTTAACGAGCTCTGATAGTTCGAGTACTGATAAATTGCCAATTTCCTCGACCAAGGCATCAACACCCTTTTTTGCTTTCGCCGTCATTTTACCTCCTTATCTTTTAGCGCTTCAAGGGTATACATCAAATCTCTAATTATGGACTCCAAAGTCCCTACGAAATTTCCGATAACATTAATTGATCCAAGAAGCTGGCTATATAGAATATCCTTGGATGGTATTTTTGCCAGCTGGTTTATCTCGGTCGTTTCAAAGAACTTCCCTTCGACAATGCCACCCTTCAACTTCAGGTTTTCAGTGTTGCTTAGTATTTTAGCCAGGACTACCGGGTCATCAAATGCAATGGCAATGCCGGTTGGACCAACAAAGAGTTCACTGATTCTGTTTTCGTCAAAACCCATTTCTTTCATTGCCAGAAAACCGAGGGTATTTCTGAGCACAACGTATCCCGCATTGTTTTTTCTCAGTTCACGCCGCAATACCTCCAGATTTTTAACAGCAATGCCAGTGAAATCGGTGAAGTAAAAAGCTTTCCCGGGTTTGAGACGTTCTCTTAGTTTTTCAACATATTCAATTTTCTTCGGTGCAGGCATCAGATACCTCCTTTTCTGGCACGATCGAGAAGCTCTTTCTCGTCTATAGTAATTCCGGGCCCCATGGTTGAGGAGATGGTCACCGATTTTATTAGATTACCCTTTATCGTCTGCGGCTTTGCCGCAAGCAAGTCTTCCATCAGGACCAGAACGTTTTCGTGCAATTTCTGATCATCGAAGCTCGCCCGACCAACAGGAATATGCACACAACCGGTTTTATCTGTTTTGAATTCAACTTTTCCCTTTTTAAGGGCTTTGACCTGTGCAGCAATCTCAAAAGTTACTGTGCCGGCCTTCGGAGAAGGCATCAGACCCTTCGGTCCGAGTATTCTCCCCAACTTGCTTATGTCGGACATAACATCCGGTGTTGCGATTATTATGTCAACATCGCTCCAACCGCCTTTTAGTTTCTCAATATACTCATCGAACCCGGAATAATCGGCTCCTGCTTCCTTTGCTTCCTGCTCTTTTTCACCCTTGGCAAGCACAAGAATTCGTTTGGTCTTTCCGGTTCCGTGGGGCAGATTGGAGAATCCGCGCACGAACTGGTCTGTTTTTTTAGGGTCAATCGCCAGTTTGATCGACAGATCGATTGATTCATCATATTTCGAATTCGCCGTTTCCTTAGCTTTTCGGATAGCTTCCTCGAGTGCATATTTTTTCGCTTCGACTTTTTGCCTGTTCGCTGTGTATCTTTTTGAACGTTTCATCAATCCTCCACCACTATGCCCATGCCTCTCGCAGTACCTTCAATTATTTTCATGCATTGCTCAATCGTCTCGCTGTTTAAGTCTTTCATTTTGCGCTGGGCAATTTCCTTTATCTGCGCACGGGTAACCTTGCCGACTTTCTCGCGGTTAGGAACCGGTGAGCCCTTGGCAATACCAGCGGCTTGTTTGAGCAACACGGCAGCAGGCGGGCTCTTGAGCAAATAGGAAAATGTTCGGTCATTGTATATGGTAACTACTGCAGGCACGATCAGCCCGGAGAGATTTTTCGTTTCCGCATTGAATGCTTTGCAGAAATCCATGATATTGACGCCGTGTTGACCGAGCGCAGGGCCAACCGGGGGAGCTGGTGTAGCACCGCCCGCTGGTATCTGCAGTTTAACTGTAGCGATAACTTTTTTTGCCATCTTTCTCCTTACAAACTCTTCAACTGGTGAAAGCCCAGTTCGATCGGAGTCGTCCGACCGAATATTACGACCAATACCTTGACCTTTTCCCGTTCGGGGAATATATCTTCAATGGTACCGATGAAATCCGTGAAAGGACCATCAGTTACGGCCACGCGTTCACCTTTGGCGAAGGGGATCTTCGTTACGACTTTTTCTTTTGATTCCTCCAACTGTTTGAGCAGTTCTTTGATTTCATCATCGCCAAGAGGTATTGGTTTCGTTTTTGAACCGAGGAAGTGAGTAACCCCCGAAATCGAATTGACGAGGCGTAATGTTTCATCATTGCCTTCCATTTCGATCACTATATAGCCTGGATAGAGGCGTTTTTCTTCGACCACTTTCTTGCCTTTTTTGATGCGCACTTGATTCTCGACAGGGATGACGATTTTGCCGAAGGCTTCTTCCATGTTATTGTCCTTGATTATCTTCTCCAGTATCTTCTTGACCTTGTGCTCGTGTCCGGTTAGAGTATGTACGACGTACCATTGCATAAGATATGATCCTATCGCAGTATGAGACCTAATACAGTTGTGAAAACCGTATCAAGAGCAAATATGATGACCGCAACGATCAGTGAGATGACGACAACAACAATAGTAGAATTGGTAATTTCGCTGCGTGTAGGCCACGTTACCTTACGCATCTCGTAATAGACATTCTTTAAGTAATCTCTTATTTTATTCAACATTTAAGATAACCTTTTGGCAGGCCTGGAGGGATTTGAACCCCCAACCCCCCGGTTTGGAGCCGGGTGCTCTGCCGTTGGAGCTACAGGCCTATTTAGTTTCCTTATGGGTTGTATGCTTTCGACAGAACGGACAATATTTTCTGATTTCAAGGCGCTGCTGCTTCTTCTTGTTCTTGGTCGTAGAATAGTTCCGATTCCTACAGTCCTTGCAAGCAAGATTGATGATGACTCTCATGTTTATTCGATTATTTTAGTAACGACGCCAGCGCCGACGGTGCGGCCGCCTTCGCGGATCGCGAAGCGCAGGCCTTGCTCGATCGCTACCGGACTGATCAACTCGATCTCAAAATTCGCATTGTCCCCA
>Ga0224495_10000097_pt1 | contig 66577 bp, 49 predicted proteins | sample SF_Jul11_sed_USG_FD_168128 | JGI IMG/M metagenome (GOLD analysis project Ga0224495, IMG submission 168128) | Sediment microbial communities from San Francisco Bay, California, United States - SF_Jul11_sed_USGS_4_1 | ecosystem: Environmental > Aquatic > Marine > Sediment | place: USA: California...
CGTTAATTCTGTCCATTATGTCTTTGGGAAGTTTTGATTCTTCTTTTAAGGGTTTCATGCGACCAATATCAAATTCTTCGACTGTATATAACGCACTATTTTCTTACTAAAAAGTAGCCGCTCCCTTTGAATTGTTGCTCCAATGTAAATTGCTGCGCCCCCTGACTTCGGCTAAATGCACAGGGCATTTGAGCCTTCGTCACCCCGCACATATTTTACTTGTCTCCTTAAATGTCAATTTTTCTGTATCATTGATGAAAGCCTGGAAACTTTCTCTTGCCAAAATAACGTCTCCTGATACGAGCGCTGCATTTCCGCGGAAAAGATTATTTGATCTTCTTGATAAGTCTGTAAAATCCCCCGTTGTATGGATCGCGGCGCAGGGAGGATCGGGTAAAACAACGCTTGTATCCAGCTGGCTGCATTTTCGCAAAGCGGCGACAATCTGGTACCAGATCGACGAAGGCGACTCAGACATCGCCAGTTTTTTTTATTACATGGGCTTGGCTGCCCAAAAAATCGCGCCTAAAAACAAGCAACGCCTGCCGCTATTTACACCAGAATATTCTCTCGGCCTGCCGGTGTTCACCCGACGTTATTTTGAAAATCTGTATTCCCGCCTCTTGAAAGCTCGCAAGGGAAATTCTCCCTGCGTGATCGTTTTGGATAACTACCATCACTTACCGCCGGAATCGTTGTTTCACGAAATGATGAGCCATGCGCTTGACATACTTCCTGAAGGAGTCAGGGTGATTTTTACGAGTCGCACGATGCCGCCTGCGGCGCTGGCGAGAACCACGGCACAAAACCGCTTGCGCTTGTTGCGATGGGAAGACATTCGATTCAATCGCGAAGAGTTTGCCGCGATGCTGACAGCGCAAATGACCCCGTCGATTTCATCAGAAGATATCGACAAACTTTACGGGCAAACGGACGGCTGGGTGGCCGGTTTGATCTTGTTGATGGCGGGCGCAAAGGCTTCTGGCGTGAATCAAATCGCCAGTCTGTCTAAAGACCAGTTGTTCGATTATTTTGCCGCAGAAATATTTAGCAAGACCGACATAACCACACGGGATTTTTTAATCAAGACTTCGTTTTTGGAAAAGTTGGACGTTGCCGTTGCCCGCGATCTTTCCGGCAATTCTATGGCAGCCAGAATTCTCGAAAATTTTTCTCGGAATCATTTTTTTACGCAAAAAAACGGCGACGTCTACCAATACCACAACTTGTTTCGGGATTTCCTTCAACACCGCGCCAGAGAAATATTATCGCCTGATGAAATTAATTCCATGTTACGCGAAACCGCTGCGTTGCTGGAACAATCCGGCAGCCACGAAGAAGCCGTTGTGCGTTACCTTGAAATCTGCGACTGGGACAGGGCAGAGCGAATCATTTTGCCCAGGGCAGAAACCTTGTCTTCGCAGGGACGAGGCAACACGCTGGAGGCTTGGCTTAAGCGATTTCCGCAGGAATTTCTGGAAAATTCGCCCTGGCTGCAGCACTGGCTCGGAAACTGTCGCATGGCATACAACCCCGGCGAAGCCAGGGGTTATATGGAAAAGGCTTATGAATTGTTTAAATCTGCCAATAATCCTGTGGGGCTTTTTCTCTCCTGGTCAAAAATTGTAGATTCGTTTGTTCATGAATGGGGCGACGCCAGACCCGCTGACCATTGGATTAACGAACTCTCCCGTCTGACTCAACAACACTCGTACCCGTCTTTTGAAGTCGAAGCGATGGTAACCGCCAGCATGGTGGGTATATTGGTGCACCGCCAACCTTCGCATCCTGATTTTACACATTGGCAAGAAAAACTGGAAAAAATTGTTTTAAATTTTCCTGATGGTGATGTAAAATTATTATTGGGAAGCCACTTGATGAACAGCTATAATTATGTTTCGGGCACTCAAAAAGCAGTGAAATTTTTCCAATCGCTTCAGCAAATTTCCAGGAAAAAAAATACATCTCCATTGTTTCAGTTGATGTGGTGCCTACAGGAAGCGAATTATCTGTTTATGACGGGTGAGTATGAGTACTGTGAAGAGACGATCACATGGGGACTGAATGTTTCTGAAAAAAGCGGAATACATCTTCTGGATCCGTACATTCTCACTCATGGCATTTTTGGAGGGGTTTCGTACAACCGCCCTGATAGACTCAAGTTTTATCGGGAGAAATTTTACCGGGCCGCCCTTTCGCCTCGCCTGCTGGACAAATCATTGTTTCATTATACGGAGGCCACAATCGAATGGTACGAAAAAAAATTCGAGAAAGCCCTGGAACATGGCAGGGTGGCGATAGAATATGCCGAGGCGGCAGATTGCCCGTGGATACTGGCGTTTTGTTATTTGAAACACTCGGTGACATTGTTGGACTTGGAAAATTACGAAGAAGCTAAAATCTATCACTTAAAAGGTGGGGACTATGGCAAAAATATCATTACCGGATTCTTATATAATATTATTGGAGCAAGAATTAATTTAAAATTGGGAAATCTGCCTACCGGACTTCAATTTCTGGCAGCAGCCTTTAAACTGGGACTTGAAAACAAATATACATTTGCAGATTGCCAACACGACCAAACCATGTCGCGTCTCTGCGCCATCGCTCTGGAGCATGAGATTGAACCAGATTATGTGCGATTTCTCATTCAAAAACGAAACCTTGTCCCGGATTTCTCCATGCCCATACCGGAAAACTGGCCATATCCTTTGAAAATAATAACGCTCGGAAAATTTGAAATTATAAAGAACGATGAAATTCTTGAATTTTCCGGCAAAGTTCAACAAAAACCGTTGGCGCTGCTGAAATTATTGATCGCCTATGGCAGCAAAAACGTTAATGAAACCCAAATCAGCGATGTTTTATGGCCAGATGCCTCAGGCGATAGTGCGCATAGTTCCTTTGCCATGGCTCTACATCGATTGAGAAAACTTATTGGAGATGATGTTATTGAACTTTCAGAAGGCCGGCTCACGCTAAATCAAGGCATGTGTTCGGTCGATGTATTTGTTCTCGAAAAAAAAATCAAGATGGCCGAAAACGCATGGGCAACCCTGCCGTTGGAATCCGAAAAAGCGCTTGATCTAACCATGCAGGCGGTTAATCTTTATCAAGAAGGTTCCTTTTTACCCGGAGCCGATCACAGTCTTTTTATCACAGGTTTTCGGGAAAAACTCAGTGGAAAAATAAGACGCATTTTAGTTTCAGTCTCAACATATTATGAATCCTGTGGCAATTTTGAAAAAGCACTGGCAATTCTCGATCAGGCGCATTTATTCGACGATCTCTCAGAAGAACTCATTCAGCGAATGATGCTTTGCCATTTGCAGCTTGGCCGCAACAGCGAGGCGGTGCAACTATTCCAAAGTTGGCGCGATCGTATGATGTTGACGCTAAATTCGCCCCCTTCTGAAAAAACAATGGAAATTTACAATGGCCTGGTAAATTGAAATCAAGCTGCGGGTATTGGTTCTGATGCAACCAGTTTGTTCTTTGTGGGATTTACCATAAGGTTTAAACCTTCCAGGGTACGCGCTCCAGGTAAAATGAGATCGCCTTTTTCAGCAAAAACAACTTCATCGATGGTGAAGTATTTATCTATTTTTATGATGACAAAACCAATGTTTCTCGTTATAATTGACCCATTGGCCATCATGAAAGAAACATCTTTTTTTCGCGCGTAACGCCTATTTTTTCAAGTACATTGGAAGGAAGCCATGTATGTTCGCTGCCGGTATCTACCAGAAGCTTTGAAATCCTGGCAGATTTTCTTCTATCCGCATGGTTTTCAACCAGCGCTCCCACATAAAATGTATCCATAAGGAAACGTTCATTTTTTGTCATCAATGTAAATTACTTTTTCCGAAAATCGCTTTTGGCAAACAGGAGTACTACTTTTTAGTAAATGTTTTTTAAGAAACTGCCACAGAGACTGTAGAGTATAGAGGAAAAAACCATCAAGACTTCTGCCCTTCAAAGCCTTTTAACGACATTTTATTCTTAAAAAAAGCACATCCGTTACCCATCCGTTATCAGTTATGTATTATTATCACATCAATTTCTTTCTTTTAAAAAGGCGTCCCAGGGTACTTTTTAGTAGTGTGGCCGTTTTGGTGCGCGGAGCGCGCCAAAACACAACGTTCTTACTAAAAAGTACCCGCTCAGAGGGGTCTTTTTAAAAGATATTCAAAGTTTTATAAGGAGAAAAATGATGAAAGAAAAAATTAAAAATTTGATGTCTCGAAAAACCATAATTGCGATTTTTACGACAATTATGTCAGGGTATATTGCAAATTGTGCAGTTGCTGCAAAAAATCCAGCCGCCAGCGCTGCTGCTGCGGCAACACATGTTTACAACAGCACAACCTCACGCGGAGATCTGGTAACATACACGGTCAACGGGTCAAGTCTCGTTACCGACTGGAGTGTCACGGATAACGTGGGAGCGATTAACTTTATCTGGAACATACAGACTACCTGCGGAGCCCAAAATGCCACTTATGGATATCGCACCTGTACCATTAACTCCGTAAATTGCAGCAACGGCGCATTAACATGCCCGGCATTCACCCCCCCCATTGGAGCAGCCATTGATTTGATGGAAATTCCGGGAACAGCTGTGATCGCGCATGTACCGGCGAGCTTTGCAGGAGGGGTCGAAGGCGTAACGGCTAGAGAAGAACTGCATGCAGGCTTTGTTTCTGGCGGATGCCCTGCCAACATAAGCGGCGATTACACATTCATCAGGGCTGGCCGGGCAAACGCTACTTACGGAGCCACAGATTTATTTGGCATGTATCGTACGGATGCCGCATTTAACAGTGTCAGTCACGCTGAATTTGGCATGACAACAGCAGGTACCGCTGCCATAAGTACTGCTGTCGACTCCTATACCACGAACCCTGCAAACCTGACCGGCGCTGAAACGCTTACAGGTACTACATGTAACAATGGCGTTTTCACCAGAACCATCGGAGGCAATACATTACGCATCAACGCAACAGCTGGCGGTACATTTATTCTCGACATGCCGGCAGGTCAGGGAGGTTTAATTTCGTTTAAAACTACCAATGCGGCTGTAATTGGAGATCTTGCCAGTCGAAACTGGTGGGGAATTGTTTTCCCTGACAATGGCGCGCCTGATTTGGTAAGTCTGACATCGGGCACTCTGGCTTCCAATTCAGTTTCTATGAGCGGACAGACATCAAGCGGCGGCACAATTACAAACGTACCGGTTCAGCCTGCTTCTGATGCGGCCCTGGCAACCAAATTTGCAGCTCCAGCGGCTTATACCTCATCTGGCAATGCGCTTGTGACGAACTATGCAGCGCCGAGCAACATTCCAGGGTTGATGCAGATTAGCCAGGCTCCTGATAACAATATCGTAGCCATTGCCTCAAAAGTAGGCAGCCAGGTTATGATGTTTGGCACAGTATATAATCTTCGTGATGGCCTGGGAGCAGTTTGTACAGCAGGCGCTGGCGGTTGTATCCCACGCAATGCCGGCAACTTTATTCTTTTCTCACATTGATGATTTGTTAAACACAAATTTTCAGTAGTTTCAATCATATTGAAGTAATGAAGAGACGGATTGAGGTATTCAAAAATACCTCAATCCGATTTTTAAGCCAAATGTGGACTCGTAAAAAACTGGCGTACGCAGCAGAATAAAAATTAGACAAATCTACGTACAAATTTTATGCGTTAAATTTAAACCAAGCAATATCGATTAAATCGAAAGTAGTCTTTGCATATAACCAGAATGAATCATTGCAAAAAGATCGGCTAAAAAAGCAATGCTCACGTGTACTATAAAACCAGGCCAGATTGAACGACTGTGAAGCGAAAGCATACCAAGAACATACCCGGCAATGATCGAAGCCATGGCCTCAGGAAGAGGTTTAAACAAATGTCCAATGGCATAGGCAATGATAGCAACCCAGACCCCTCTGCCGGGGAAAAAAGATTCCAGGCGGTACAATACCACGCCTCGAAAAAAAAATTCGGTTGGTAAAAACAAAGGAAGATAAATACATTCATAAAAAAACCAGTCTTTTAGCGTTAACGGTTTATACATCGGGTAAAAGTTGTTAAATCCGGATGTAGCAAATGAAATCCATAAAATCGGTACCATAAAGGCTACAATTAAAATCGATACAACAAAATGACGTCGAATCCCTGTAATTCGCATTCCATAGGCATAATCCATTTTAATCGGTAATAATTTAAAAACAATAATGGGAACAATCATAAAGAAAAAAAATGTACAGGCGCTCATATAAGCCTGAGCCCAGAAGGTAAACTGGTTTGGATTAAGTCCCTGAACAAATTGAGTGTTTCCAAAAAATGCCCTGAACATTCCAGAGACACTGAAGTTTAAAAACAATAAAACCAATACAGGAATGGATATAAGTGTAATATGAGTACTTATATTTTTTTTATTAAACGGTTTTAAGCCATCAATTAGAATATGAATAAATGTTTTAACAGTGTTTTTCATTTTATGGATATTTATTTTATACAGACCGTGGGCGTCAATTATGAGATTATAATTTAAAATAAATTTGTCACATTTAGTTCATTACTTTACCTGTAAACCATGTCGTTTACTGGCATTTTTAATTAAACATGAATAAATTAATATTGTGCCTTTTTGATTTGTTCCGCTTGCGCGAAACAAATTCAAGCGGAGCCGCTTCAAGTTTGAACATGTATAAATTAAACAGACATAGTACGATAATAAATTTAATCGAAGGAATATTTGTAAAATTTAAATTTCACCGGATTTAAATAAATATAAATAAAATAATATGAAACCATCAAAACATTATAAAACCATGATTTTTTTTGCTTATCTGGTTTTGTTCAACGCTATAAATCCAATCCGTGCTCAAACGATAGAATTAAAAAAAACCAATTTTCAAAGTATTGATGCCCATGTTGATAAAGCCTCAAAAATGCACTTTAAAAATACAAAATCACTTGCAGCTTATTTAATACAACCGGCCAAAACCGATCTTGAAAAAATACGAGCCATATATCGCTGGGTAACCGCCAACATCGATTACGACACAAAGTCATATTTTTCAGGAGCCTATGAACCTACAGACTCTGAATATGTTTTTCAATCCGGAAAATCGGTTTGTGAAGGTTATTCAAATCTTTTTGATGCGCTTGCCAGAGAAGCCGGTATTGAATCTGTAAAAATTTCAGGATTTGCCAAGGGGTATGGTTATATACAGGGCAGCGTTGATGATAAAACAAATCATGCATGGAATGCAGTAAAACTCAATGGAAAATGGTATCTCATTGATACCACCTGGGGTTCTGGCTATTTAGAAAACCGCTCTTTTATTCGACGTTTTGAAGAACATTATTTTTTAACGTCGCCAATTCAATTTATATATGACCATTTCCCTGAAAATCCGAAATGGCAATTACTGGATAAAACAATTTCAAAAGAAGAATTCATAAAAAGACCTTATCTAAGACCTGATTTTTTTAGAAATGGTTTGGTGTTGATCAATCACAATACCGGTAATATCACCGCCAATGATCGATTAACCTTTACCCTGGGTAAAGAAAATGCTCAGGCAAATTCGTCTATTCTGGCGATGCTTTATTTAAATCAACAGGAACTTGATAAAAGACAGTTGTTTGTTCAAAGTAAAGGCGATAACATCGAGGTAATGATTCGATTTCCTCATAAAGGTGAATACATTTTAAGAATTTTTGTGAGACCTCAAAACGAAGGCGGAGCCTATGCATGGGCGGGTGATTTCCATATTACAGCAAATGCCGGCACAAAAGAAATTTTTCCCTTTGCGTATGACACGTCCGGCATAAATGTACATTTACTTTCGCCCATTCAGGGAATTTTAAATCAAGGCGATGTATATGATTTTTCCATAGAAGCGTACAATGCCGAAGCTGTTGCAGTAGCTGCAGACAGAAAGTGGATCCATCTGGAAAAAAAAGAAAACCGTTTCAGCGGACAGGTAAAAGCATCTGCAGGCGATATCACTGTATTTGTAAAATATCCTGGAAAAAGCAATTTTCGCGGCCTTTACAAGTTTACAGGTAGATGATAAGTTTATTTTATTGAAATAAGTTCATTATTACGGTGTAATAAAATTCAGGCAAAACTTTCAATTACCCTTTTGCTTTACGGTAAAAAACACTATTGAAAACTGACTTGTGGATAATCTAAAAATATTGAAAGAAATGAAAGTCAGTTGTTACACTTTTATTCGAAACGGCGAAGTGCTCGGTTATCCTTTTATTGAAAGTATAAAATCAGCCCTGCCCATTTGCGATGAATTTGTCATTGCCGCAGGTAAAGGGGATGATCATACACGAAAAATGATCGAAAAAATTGGAAATAAAAAAATACGAATTATCGATACAATCTGGAATGAGGGGCAAAAAACCGGCGGCTTTGTATACGCTCAACAAAAAATGATCGCACAATACAATTGTACAGGCGACTGGGCTTTTTATCTGGAGGGCGATGAGGTTTTACATGAAAAAGATCTAGATACAATTTACAACGCCATGAAAGAAAATTTAAATGATGAAAGAGTTGAAGCCCTGGCATTTCATTATCATCATTTTTACGGAAATCCACAGACAATTATAAATTCACCGGCATGGTGTCGTTCAGGGGTACGAATTATTAAAAACAACCTTAGAGCAATTGCGATGGACGGCCTTCATTTTACAGTCATGATCAACCATAAAAATGGAAGATGGCCAAGGGGTAAAAAAATCAATGCCGCCATTTACCACTATGGGTATGTTCGTTCCATTTTAAAATTACAGGAAAAACTTAACAAAGTCAGTAAATACTGGGGAACAAAAGTCGATCATCATTCCTACGGCGATATCGACCCTGAAGTTTTACATCCATTTTCCGGTACTCACCCTGCCATTATGAAAAAATGGCTTCAAAAAGATGCTCAAAAAGAATTCACACTGAACCCTGACTATAAAATAACCAAACGGGAAAAAAGACATCGTTTTTACCTGAAGCTTGAAAAATGGTTTAATCTGGATTTAAATAAGAAACATTATAAAACAGTAAAATAAGGTAGTAAAAAAACACAATAATATGAAACATAAAAATCTCTCTGATGTTTTTGGAGCTAACCCCTGGGGAATTAAATCAAAAATTTTGGAAATTAACCATGATTTTACAAATATTATCGGAATTGATGCAGGTGGAACAAAAACCCTCATCGCTCATGTTGATCATTCCATCGTAAACCGATCTGTAAAGCGTTTAAACTCAATAACCTGCTCAGGCAAAATATTTTATGAAGGAGACAAATATTCCTCATTAAATGAAATTATCGCCAGCTATTTAAACGAATACAACATCGACTCCAAAGAAACCCTTGTTTGTATCGCCGGAGCCGGACCGGTTCAAAACAATTCCATAAAAATGAGCAACCGCTCATGGTCCATACATTCCGACGAAATTGAAAATACATTTCAATTTAAAAAAGTATATCTAATCAATGATCTTGAAGCCATGATTTACTCCATCGACAGCGTTCAACCAGATCATTTGACGACCTTAAATCACGGAAAAAAAATACAGCATGGCAATATCGCTGTAATTGCAGCCGGGACAGGTCTGGGCGAAAGCATTGGCGTATACGTTACGCAAAAAAATTCAATACATGCCGTTTCAACAGAGGGAGGCGGCTGCGACTTTGCGCCATCAAATGATTTTGAAATTGGTTTAATGAAATATTTAATGCAACTTAAAAACCATGTTTCATGGGAAGATGTTTTATCCGGAAACGGTCTTATCAATATATTTAAATACTTAGTAGCTTCCGGCTCAGAAATTACCCCGGATACCCAAAAAGATATGGAAATATTAAATCCGGCGGAAGTAATTGCCGCAAAAGGTCTTTCCAATCAAGACGCTGTTTGCCGAAAGGCGCTTGAAACATTTGTTTTAATTTACGCCAGAGAAGCTGCAAATCTTGCCTTAAAATGCCTGCCCTGCGGCGGTTTGTACATTGCAGGCGGTATTGCTCCGAAGCTTTCATCTTTAATACAAGACAAATCTTTCATCAATCAATTCTTCGAAAAGGGAAAATTAAAACCGGTTCTTGAAAGTATTCCCGTTTATCTCATTACAAACCCGGATTACGGCGTAATCGGCGCCATCAATTATGCCTTATTAAATTCGCCATTTTAACTAAAACCCAGGGGGTAGCCGAAAAAGCTTCTTTGAAGGCGAGGGGGCCAGGTTTTTCCGGGCGCAGACCGAATCTGCATGTAACCAATGCCCCCTTTAAAATTTAGCTGAATCAATGATCTATTCAACAACAATACTGGCATCTTCAACAATAACGGAGTATTTATAACCTGAACCAAAATCTTTGTCTTTTGCAAGTTTGCCGGTAATGACTACAATGTCGCCGACTTTTGACTTACCTTTCGTAGTTACAGCAAGATCATTGCTTCCGTCTTTGCCGGTTCCGTCTTGCAGATGAATCCAGTTTTTATTCATTATGTCCGGTAAAAATTTTACAACCTTTCCTCGTACGACCACCGTTTTTCCATTTAATATGGCAATGTCTTTGTAGCAATCATTGACCGATTGTCGCCCTTTGCTTTTAATTTCCTCTTCGCTGCCGGCAAAATTTTTCAACTTTTGATTTTCGGCATTTGCATTTTTATCAGTTACATCATCGGGTGTAACGGTGTCTATAAACAGGATCGAAGGAAAAGTTTTCTTTAAAGTTTTGCTGGTGAAATTGCGCATAACATAACCCTTTGCTGCGGTAATTTTATCGCCTTTCTTTACCGAAACTTCAAGACATGCCATCCAAAAATATTTACCATCATCGCCTTTCATCAATATGTATGTGTAACCGCCAGAGTTCATTGTCTCGGCCACGGTTCCTTTGTAAAAAGCTGCCTGCTCGTCGGGCTCTGAGATAACGATTTTTTCTTTACACTGAAAAACAGCGAAAGAAACCAGAAGCGTTATTATTAAAACTAAAATTCGTTTGGATTGTTTCATAGAAGGTTTACCTTTCGAGATGGATTGGATTGATTTCTCTTCATCTCTTTTTACTTTGAGGATGAATCGGCGACCTTACTCATTGTTAAAACAAAAAAATAGATTTTAAAAGCAGCGACCTCTACTGTAACATCCCTTTTGCCATTTTATCCTTCATTCCCTGCAGCATTGACCATGAAAATTGAGGACTTACTTTAGAATTTCCCCATTAGTGTTAAAAGTCATTGCCCGCTGAATTGTATTTTTATTTTCTACCCATGAGCAGGGGACGGCCGCGCGGCCCCACAGCCATTTATGGCATTTAGGGAGTGAGGAAAGTCGGACACCACGGAATCAGAAGGCCAGAGGAATCTGGATTTATGGAAAGTGTAGCAGAAAGTATACCGCCCTTGAGGTCTCACGATCTTTCGGGTAAGGGTGAAAAGGCGGGGTAAGAGCCCACCGCATGGTTTGAGAAAACGATGGCAAGACAAACCCCCTTCGGTGCAATTTCAAGCAGCTCCCGGATGATTCCCCATGCAAATTGCCGCGAAAGCGATAATTGCAAGGGAGCGGGTAGAAAGCAAAGCAGGCGATCGTATAATATCGCTTCAAGATAAATGGTCGTCGCCCCCGCATCACGAAAGTGATGCGGGGGAACAGAATCCGGCTTACACCTGCTCTTTTTTAAAGAAAACGTTATTTGTTTTTATGCTGCCCGATTGCAGCTATTTGTATTTTTAATCGGGTGTTCATTTAATGAAAAATTAAAAAACAACTGATCGCCTAATAACATTTTTAATTTCAATTGACCGCGTTTTATTTTTCGGTGAACGCTGGTGATGTTGGTTTGAAAAACTTCAGCAATTAAGCGAAGAGGAACAAGGTTTTTAACTTCTGCAAAATATGTTAAAAGTCTCTCACGTCGATCCATGATTTTTTGATTTGCCTCATCTCTCATGAAAATACTCGTAAGATATAACTTTTGAGATATTACTTCCCTTTGAGCCCTCTCTGTATTTAATTTGTGTTTTAAATAATCATGGTATTTACGGTAGTTTTGAAAAACACTTTTTAAACTAAAGCGCCTGATGAAATATCTAAAGTCTTTATTTGAAAGAGGAAAGCCATAGTACAATTTTATGGCAATTTGTTCGTCTTCTTTTAAATCACTCAGGCATATTTTTGTAAAATCCCGAATGTTAAAATGACTTTCTTCGTTAATATCTGTCTGATAGTCTTTTCTTTCTTCAAATACCGACTCAATAAAAGCGTCAGGATTTAAATCGTAAAATTCGTGAAGATTTTCATACCTTTTTAATTTTGAATATTTAATTTTATAGTTAAAAAGTCTTCGCTTGATTTTTGATGTAAAGTAAACAAGAAAAGAAATTAAATACGATGGCTCATACTCCTCTAGCCATTTTCTCGTATTCTCAATATTTTCTACAAAAAAATCTGAAGCCGTATCAAACTCTATCTGGTATTGACCTGTTACATAAAAATATATATATTTATTTAACTCTTCTATAACAAACATCCTCGATTTAGAATTTTCGGCGGCATTCCAGTATAATTCAAAAAGTTCTTGAAATTCTGTCTCATTAAAATTAAATGACTCATTCATATAAGCCATAACGATCCCCCTTAGACCGGAAAAAAAACTAAAATATGTCTAAGTACAGAATATATTCATCCCACATTTTTTCAAGAATTTTTTTAAATAATTTGACATGAGGTGAGAAAATGAGATTTGCAAAACTAGAAGGACTTGGTAACGACTATCTTTTTACAGAAGACATCCCCAAAAACCCTGCCCGCGCAGCAAGACTACTATGCGACAGGCATTACGGCGTAGGCGCCGATGGCCTCGTATTGATCATGCCTCCCGATAATCCTGAGGCCGATGTAATGATACGTATATTTAACCCGGACGGTTCCGAAGCAGAAATGTGCGGTAATGCGCTTCGATGTCTCGGTAAATACCTCTATGATCGAGGTAAAACCACAAAGCAAGAACTCATAGTAGAAACCCTTAAAGGTTTGGTGCCGACAGTGCTTATGGTGCGAGACGGAAGGGTGTATCGTGTAAAAGCCGACATGGGAGAACCAATCCTGCAAAGAGCTAAAATTCCTATGCAGTGCGCAGCCGGTGAAGAAGAAAACCAGGTCATGAATGAAAAAATATACCTTGATAACATGCAGACATTTGAATTTACAGCAGTTTCCATGGGTAACCCGCATTGCATCATCTGGGTAGACAATGTAGATAATTTTGACGTAAGCAAGTTTGGCCCCATCATCGAAACTTATTCATTGTTTCCAAATCGAATTAACGTTGAGTTTATAGAAATGCTCGACGAAGACGTAATTAAACAACGAACATGGGAAAGAGGCGTAGGCGAAACCCTTGCCTGCGGTACAGGCGCATCAGCTGCTGTTGTTGCCGGAGTACTTTCTGGTAAAATCAAAAGAAAAAGCAAGGTTGAATTAAAAGGCGGCGTATTGGAAATATACTGGTCTGAAAAAGATAACCATGTCTATATGACCGGGCCATGTAAAGACGTTTTTGAAGGCGAAACCCAGATCATTTAACGTTTAACAAATTTAACTTAAATAGCGGTTTGACTTGTATTTTCAGGATATCATAAAAAAGCTCAACGAGTATTGGGCATCACATGGGTGTTTGATCGTTCAGGGCGTTGACACCGAAGTCGGCGCCGGAACGTTTAACCCGCACACGTTTTTAAGGGTGCTTGGGCCAGAACCCTATAAATGCGCCTACGTTGAACCATCCCGAAGACCAACCGATGGTCGCTATGGCGAAAACCCCAATCGTTTACAACACTACTATCAATATCAGGTGATTTTAAAACCTTCTCCTGAAAATTCACAACAATATTACTTAAAATCGCTGGAATATCTGGGAATCGATTTAAAAAAACACGACGTTCGCTTTGTTCAGGACGACTGGGAATCCCCCACTCTTGGCGCAAGCGGACTGGGATGGGAAGTCTGGCTCGACGGCATGGAAGTGACCCAGTTTACCTATTTTCAAAACTGCGGTTCTATTGAACTAAACCCCGTTTCTGTAGAGTTTACATACGGCCTTGAGAGGCTTGCCATGTACATTCAAAACGTCGACAACGTTTACAACATACAGTGGAATGAAAATTTCACATACGGGCAAATTCATAAGCAAACAGAATTTGAAAATTCTACTTACAATTTTGAAGTGGCCTCCGTTGAATTACTGCTAAAATGGTTTGAAGATTATCATAAAGAAGCCCATAATATCTTTAATTTTGAAAAAACAAAACTGGTCTATCCGGCGTATGACTACATGATGAAGTGCAGCCATACCTTTAACCTTCTCGACGCACGCGGCGCAATTTCAGTCTCTGAAAGGGTAAAGTACATTGCGCGAATTCGTCATCTGGCTCAAATGATCGCCAAAAGATACGTCGAACTAAAAACCGACCCAAAAGGGGCTTAACGAGCGGCCCCTGATGCAGGTGCATGGTAACCTACCCCCCATGATTTAAAGTGTAATGCAGCCAGAAATATCAGTGGATATACTGGCACCAGCAGTAACGGTCACTGTTGTACATTTATTACTTACTTTTTCAGGGTAACCGTCCTTTCCTAGTGCTAAGCCTGCTGCTGTTAGGAGATTTCTATCTGCGGTTTTATAAATATCATAATTTCCTGGCGGCAGGTTTGAAATTGTACCTGCGGCGTTTAACGTTGTAAGCCCACTTCGACTGGTTGCAGCATAGGGCAGGTCTGCTCCTGTAAACGTTGAACCTGAGGGCACAACAGCATAGTACGATTTACAGGCTGGCAGCGCTTCTGTGTCTGTAATAGCGATTGACCCAACGTTGGCCGGGTCATAGATTCTTGCTGTAAAAATAACGTTTCCGCCCATCTGGTATGCCAAATTTAAATCAGCGCTATTGTGATTTACACTCCAGTCAGAAGGCCCTATAAAGGTGGTTGGTCCGGCGGTTGAATTGCCGCCTAAATGCGCAATCACATGTTTCATTAACAGGTTTTTTAAAAAAATACGAACTTCCAATACATAGGGGTCTCTGCCCGAAGGTATTTTTAAAGATAAATCTGTACGCTCAAGAGGAAACATCAGCGGCTTAAGTTTAGAGGTATCTGATGCCGCATACTGGATAATGCTATCCATTAAATTAATACCATTGATAAAGCGGTTGTCAAACGTGGCCGTCTGGTTAACGGGGGTATTGCTGGCGGTGTCACTGTAACTAATAGAAGGTCCAACAATAAATTTTCTAAAAAATATGGCTAAATGATTGTATGTATTTTCAGGTACATCAAAGGCCGGGTATGTAAAGCCCGATGAAAATAATTCGGCATAGTTTTTATCGCCGTGATCATTGTAGCACGATAACAACTTATAGTTTAGATTACCGTTTGCATAGTTATCGCTGCAAAAAACTTCCCTGTTTGGAGTAAAATAAATCCAGTATTTATCCGGAGTTACATTGTCAGGTTTACCTGTTTTCCCCGTTCCCAGGCGAATTTCTGATATATCAATGTACATCGAAACACTGCTTTGAGCATCAGCCGTATTGATTGCTCCGGTATAAGCAGCCAGGGTATCATCCATAAAAACATTTGGTTCCCAGCCGTAAGGCGTATTGCTTTCATAGGTACCTTTAAGAATCACGTGGATTCTGTTATTAACCAAATCTGAAAGAATTGGAAATTTTGCGCAGGTGAAAAAAATTAAAAACAGGGGTAATATAAATATTGCTTTTTTCATAAATTCTCTTTTTTAAAAATTACGTCAATCACCTTTATGGATTTGTATTAAAATTTACCATAATAGCAATGTTGAAAAAATGTCCATTGATCATTTTATAACCTGCCTGCGGTTTCATCCAGGTTTCATAAATCATGTAGTAGTCAAAACGAGCCCCAATATTTACAACTTTACCGGCTGGAAATGCCGTTTCAAATCCTCCGTAAAACACGGGTAAAAATCCGCCATTACCTTCGGGTTTATTGGCAAAGTACCCTGAACCAGCGCCCCCTTTAAAATAAAAAGACAGGGCAAAATCAACGGGTAATTTATACACTAGAGCTACATAACCAGGAACCATGGTCAACTGGCCGGTAAAATTTGATTGTAAGTTATAGTAAGACGCTCCCGTTTCAACAAGAAAACTGTCAGAGGGTACGTTTAAACGAAAAAAAGCCCCGCCGCCAAGGGCAGTGTTTAATATGGGCGCAAGTTCCGTACCCGGAAATGGCGCTATCACTCCAAACCATGCTCCAATGATTGGATGAAGCTGATAATCTTTTTCTTCGTATTGAGCCCACAATGGGGAAATAAAGGACAGGACAAGTACAGAAATTAATGAAAATTTTTTCATGAGCATTTACCAATCGTTGTATTCTTTTCTCAACGTCAAACTAAATAACTCGGAAATGAATCTACTCAAGAAATTCACCACACGTCGATGCTTTCTTTAAAATGAGCGACAGGCGGAATTTTTTTAGTTTTCACAAGATCTTCATAGCAACAAACCTGATTTCGGCCATGATCTTTGGCATAGTATAGCGCGGCATCAGCCTTTTTCAAGGCATAATATGTATCCAACGGATATTCAAGCTTTGTAAAACCGCCGCTTAAAGTAAGTTTATGCACTTGAGGAAACACTGTATTTTCTATTGTTGATCGAAGCCGTTCGCAGGCAATGACTGCATTTTCAAACGAAAGATCAAATAAAACAAATACAAACTCCTCGCCGCCGGTTCTAAAAGCAATGTCGACGGTTCTTATTTTTTCTCGAATGACCCTGGAAAACAAAATCAATACTTCATCGCCAATCATATGCCCAAAATTATCATTAACTGCTTTAAAAAAATCAATGTCGATGATGACTAAATAATCGCTTTTTCTCTCATGTATGGTATGAGGATGAATTTCCAGAGTACTCATTACACGATTAAATGCCCTTCGGTTATACATTCCTGTCAGAAAATCTCTTTCATTTGATCGAATAACCTTATAATAATTTATAAATATGTCGAGAAAGCTTAATAAGTATGGCGGAGCTTCAAAACCGGGAAATGTTATCTTTAGTAAAAACTGAATCTCTTTCTCATATCCCAAAGGAAGCGCATACATGACTTTGTTTTTATCAGGTAAATCTTGTTTAATGACTTTATTCTCATGAAAGCACTTATTTAAGAACTGATCGCCCGAAAGTGGTTTTGGATTTGGTTTTTCGTCAAAATAATCACTAATCAAGATTAAAACTCTTTTATTTAATTCGATGTTGTCTTTTTTATGAGTGTTTTTTCTTCTAACATGTATTTTGTTATAAGTCAGTTCGATACCTGGAAATATTTTACCAAGTGCGGTGTGCGTTTCACTGAAAAGATCTCTTTCGTTGTCAACTCTGGTTAAAAATACCAGAGTTGACCATAGTTGTGATTCCATACTTAAGCTCATGAGATACTTGATTTTCGGAGATTCTGCTGCCCTAGTAAAGATTCTTTAATTTTTCTTTACTATTTGATCAATTTACTTTTATTTAACATCGTGAGCAATAATTTATACAAAGGCTACGAAACCCAATACACGAGGTTAATTACACGTGAAGATATAATCAAGTTTGCAGAAATCAGTCATGACAGAGGCCAGCACCATGTAGATCTGAAAAAAAAACTATTGGCACATGGCCTTCTTGTTGCGACCCTGCCTACAAAACTAGGCGGCGATTTAAATTTTATTGCAAGCGCAATTGAATTTAACTTTATTAAGGGTGTTTATGAAGGTGAAACCATAACATGTTTAGCAAAAGTTGAAAACCTGCTCGAGCAAGAAAAAAGGTTTAAAACTAAATTTTCTTTTTATTGTGTCAATGAATCCGGCGAAATGGTCATGGAAGGAACTACAAAAGGAATGATCTGGAAATAAAAGTTATCTAAAGACGCAAATTTGTATATCGATACATTTAGATACATCGATTTAAAGTACTTGACGTCATCCCTGAAAATTAAAATAATGATCAAAACTATACAAATAAAATTTAAAATTACGTATTTATGCAAGGTGAAAACAAATGAATAAAACCAATAACAATCCATTTTTTCAGTTAATGAAAAAAAGAACCATTGTCTTTGACGGGGCTATGGGCACCATGATCCAGAAATGTAATTTACATGCTCACGATTTTGGCGGCGAAGCTCTTGAAGGAGCAAATGACCACCTTGTGATCACCCGCCCCGATGTAATTGAAGGAATTTACAAAGAATACCTTGAAGCCGGAGCAGACGTAATTGAAACCAACAGCTTTGGTTCAAACCGTTTAAAACTTGAAGAATACAATTTAACCACAGTCCGAGAACATAACATAGCAGCGGCTAAAACCGCCCGTAAAATGACAGACTTGTTTTCAACCACTGAAAGCCCACGTTTTGTTTTTGGTTCTATGGGCCCGACAGGGATGTTACCATCTTCTACAGATGAGGCGTTATCTGCCATTACTTTTGACCAGTTGTATGAAATTTTCAATGAACAATCATTTCACTTGATTGAAGGAGGCGTGCACGGCTTATTGATTGAAACCTCACAGGATATTCTCGAAGTAAAGGCTGCCGTTGTAGCTTGTCACGATGCACGCTTGCGAGCTGTCAAAGAAGGTATCATTTCGTCTGTAGATGATATTGTCATTCAAGCCCAGGTAACGCTTGACCCGACGGGTCGAATGCTTCTAGGAACAGACATTAAAGCCGCTCTTGCAATTCTTGAACCACTGCCGGTTGATGTTATTGGTTTAAATTGCTCCACCGGACCAAATGAGATGAGAGAATCTGTTCGCTATTTACTGGAAAATTCATCGAAGTATATTTCTGCAATACCCAATGCGGGTATGCCGATTAACGAACACGGTCATGCTGTTTATAAAATGGATCCTGATTTTTTTGCAAAAGAAGTATTTTCATTTATCAGCGAATTTGGTCTTCATGTAACCGGCGGTTGTTGCGGCACCACGCCTGCGCACATTAAAGCATTAAAAGATACGATTCTGGCACATCCAGAGGTAAAGCCGCGAGAAGTTGCTACAAAACGTTTACCCATGGCTGCATCTGCCATGACAGCCGCTTCACTTGTACAAATACCTGCGCCAACATTAATTGGTGAACGTTTAAATTCTCAGGGTTCTCGAAAAATGAAAGATCTTCTCATTGCTGACGATCTTAATGCCATGCTCGGCATAGCCCGGACACAGGAAGAAGGAGGCGCCCATGTTTTAGATATTTGTCTTGCCTCAAATGAACGAACCGATGAAGCGGAAACCATGCAAAAACTGGTAAAGTTACTAAGTAATTCTGTTGCAAGTCCGCTTATGATTGATTCAACTGAAGCAAACGTAATTGAAACTGCGTTGAAATCTTTACCGGGCCGGCCTATTGTTAACTCTGTAAATCTTGAGGGCGACGGTAAAACAAGAATACACAGCATCATGCCTCTTGTAAAAAAATTCGGAACAGCTGTGGTTGCCCTTACCATCGACGAAAAAGGGATGGCCGATACAGTTGAATGGAAACTCGACGTTGCAAAAAGAATTCACAACATCATTGTCAACGAATATGGTCTTTTGCCGCAGGATATTTTATTTGACTGCCTTACATTTACACTGGCAACCGGCGAAGAAAAATACAATAAATCTGCAATCGAGACGTTAAACGCCATTAAAAAAGTCAAAGAAGAACTGCCCGGCGTATTGACTACCCTGGGGCTTTCAAACGTATCGTTTGGTTTTTCGCCTCATGCAAGAAAAATTTTAAATTCTGTATTCTTATACCATGCGGTACAGTACGGATTAGACACCGCCATATTAAATCCAAACGAGATTGTACCATTTTCTCAATTAACCAAAGAAGATGTAAAAATTTGTGAAGATCTGTTGTTTTATAAACATCCATCGGCTTCTTCTGATTTTATCAATTATTTTGAAAATAAAAAACCGGTAAAAGGTACTAGCAAAGAGGATACAAAATCTTTATTAAAGAAAATGGAGCCGAAAGAAAGAGTTCATTTTCAAATCGTAAACAGAATTTCCGATAATATTGAAGAAAGTCTCGCTGAAATATTAAAAAAAACGAACGCTGTAGATACCATCAACAACATTCTTTTACCGGCAATGAAAGATGTTGGCGAGAAATTCGGCGCAGGAGAATTGATATTACCATTTGTTTTACAGTCGGCTGAAGTGATGAAAAAAGCCGTAGCTTATGTTGAACAATTTCTTGATAAGGCTGATTCAACCAGTAAGGGCGTTGTGGTTCTGGCAACTGTCTATGGAGACGTTCACGATATTGGAAAAAACCTTGTAAAAACTATTTTATCAAACAACGGCTATACCGTGATCGATCTTGGAAAACAGGTTCCTGTCGCTAAAATCATTGAAGCGGCTGTTGAAAATAAAGCCATGGCGGTCGGACTTTCAGCGCTCCTTGTTTCCACTTCAAAACAAATGACCATTTGTGTAGAAGAAATGTCCAGAGCAAAACTAAATTTCCCTGTCATCGTCGGAGGCGCGGCAATCAACAGAAAATATTCCTACCAGATTTCGTTTCCTCAAGATGCCTATTATGAACCTGGCGTATTTTACGCAAAAGACGCCTTTGAAGGTTTAACCATCTTAAACACTTTAATTACAAAAGAAAGAAATGCCTTTGCTGCATCAGTTAAAAACGAAGCTATTGAGCATCATAAGGCTGCAGACATAAAAGCACATTCAAATACCGTTATTTCATCTGGCAGTAAAAAAAATCACCTTAACGATGCGATCATTCCAAAGGCTCCCTTTTATGGCAGAAAAATTCTCACAGATATTTCATTTAAAGAAGTTTTTGACTTAATCGATCAACAATACCTGTTTCGTTTTAAATGGGGAATTCGTTCCAAGGGCGATGAGTTTTATAAACAAATTAAAGAAATTTACAAACCAAAGTTATATGAGCTTGCCGAAGAAGCCGAAAAAAATAAATGGATCGATCTTAAACTGGTCTATGGATTTTTTAAAGCTAAATCAAAAGATAACCAGATCAATGTTTTGGATGAAAATGAAAACCTGCTTGAAACACTGAGTTTTCCTCGGCAAATTGATGATGAACAGCTCTGCCTTAGCGACTACGTATCAAATAAAGTTTCAGATAATTTTGCAATGACTGCAGTTACGGCAGGTCAGGTTGCATCAAAAATCATTCAGGAACTTCAAGACAAAGGCGAACTTGAAAAATCGTATTTATTCGCGGGTCTTTCAACCCAGATGGCGGAAGGTTTGGCAGAATACATTCATAAAAAAATACGAAACGAATGGGGTATCGACGAAAAACAGGGTCTTCGTTATTCTTTTGGCTACCCTGCCTGCCCTGACTTACAGGATCAGGAAAAACTCTACCGGTTGCTAAAACCGCAGGACATTGGACTTGGTCTTACCGAAGCATGGCAGATGGATCCAGAGCAAAGTACCAGCGCTCTTGTGTTTCATCACCCCCAATGTTCCTATTACAAAATTTAAAGATTACATACTATACAAAACTTTATTTCGTATTCTCGAAAATATCGTGAGGGGTGAAGGGGTTGTCTAATAAGTCAAATTTGAACCGCGAAGACGCAAAGAACGCAAAGGAATTAAAGAAAATGATAAGAAAAATCCCTTTATTTCTTTACTTTGCGCCCTTCGCGCCTTTGCGGTGAGACTTTTTAGACAGCCCCGACGAGACAACTTGCCCCATCCCTGGTATCGTCTGCCTCAGGCCGTCGTGGCCTTTTGGCAGAATTGCTCCATCCCTTATATGTAAAGCTCCCTTTGTCGAAAGATCATAAAACCAGGGAGAGCTATTTCCAAACAATAAAAAATTCTAGTAAATTGGAATGACAATAATAAATTGATCCACAATGCGAAGTCGTTTTAAAAATAAAATTAAAATTGATCGGCATATTTTAATTGCCCTTTCATTTTGTATCCCTGTTATTTTAAGCCGTATTTTTATTTTAATTTTTTCGGCTGATTTTCACTTTACATCAAGCATTTACATTTTTTATATCATCAGGGGAATTATATCAGATTTAATACCAACGTTTATAACAGGATATATTATTTCATTTATTCCGCTTCGTCTTCCATGGCGGTTTGTCATTTATTTTTTATGGGTTTTCACCTGTATCTTTTCTGCTGCAAATGCGGAACACATCATTGTAAATCTGGGAAATATTGATTTTAGATATACCCAGCTTGGCTTAAGTCACACGATGCTGAAAGGCTCGGTTATGACAAGCCGCGTTCTTTTACTGATGTCATTTATACTTGTTCTTTCTTTTTTAATAATAAAGCTTGCAAAAATTTCAATAAAAAAATTATATCAAAATTCAATGCAATATGTTTCTACCTTTCGACAGTTTACCCGAACTATACCGCTTTTTGTAATTTTAACCTGTTCTTTACTTGTATTGCCGACAAACTACAGTATTTTTACATGTATCCAAATGGGTCTGGTTGAAGAAAATATTTTAAAAACTTATTATAACCTGTATTCATCAATTCAATATGAAAAAATTCCGTTAAACGATAATATTACAAACAGTATTTTTGGCCAGGATCTAAATGCGCCTCTTGTTGTAGATCGTCCGCAGCAAAAATATAACGTATTACTTGTTCTTGTTGAAAGCATTGGCTATGAAACTGTAAAATCGGGTATGATGCCAAATTTAACGCAACTGTCAAAAAATACTTTATATTATCCCCGTTATTTGATTTCTCAAAAACAAACCAACAGAGGAATGTACAATGTTCTTTGTGGAGATTATCCAAATCTAGTTTCATATAAGGCCAAGGCAAGCCAACTGACGGCACACAAAGAAAACACTTCAGGCATGCCGCGTTGTTTACCTGAAGTACTTAAAAGCGCTGATTATCAAACCGTTTATTTGCAAAGCGCTCCTATGCAGTTTATGCACAAAGAAAGATTTATATCTCAGATGGGTTTTGATGAATTTCATGGAGAAAATTATTTTAAGAATATATACGGCAGAGCTGGATGGGGTGTCGATGACCGAACGCTGTATTTTGCTGCTCTTGATAAAATAAAAGAAATGGCTTCTAAACATAAACCATGGTTTATGACATTGTTAACTGTAAGCACCCATCATCCGTATCGACCGACAGACAAAGCAAAATCAAATTACGCTGCTTCTGTAAAATATGCTGATGATGCTCTCGGCGAGTTCTATGCGCACCTGGAAAAAATGAATTTACTGGAAAATACCATAGTGATCTTTACAACCGACGAATCTCATGGTCCTTTAAATGGAGGTACCATTGCGCTCATTTCCAGAAACCACGGTTTTATGGCAATACACCTTCCTGTAGAAAAAAAATATTCTACAAGAAGACCGGCTTTTATATTAAATGACCTTTTTGCTGCCCACGATCTTGAAATTTCAATTGCTGATTATCTTGGCTTGCCGGTTAAAAACTTAAAAGGCCGAAGTTTGTTTAGAAAATACAATAGAGAAAATCGCCATTTAATTTTTGGACATACCTATGCCGGAATTTTTTATTATCTCGATGATCAGCATTTATATGTATGTAACTATGACTACATGTGTTCGTATTATACACTTAAAGGCAAATTTTTTGAAGATTATAAATACCAATTTTCAGGTTATGAAAAAGATACATCCTCCTTAAAAGCCATTATACAATTTAATGACTGGATAGATTAAATCATGATATTTAAAAGCGGTTATCGCCCCTTCACACAGCGTGATCAGATCCTTTATATTGTCGGAATAGCAGAATTAGAACTTGCCGCGATGGGGGTTATTCACACATTGCATGGTGATCAAAATGCGATCCATTTTGCCGGTTTTTTTTATGCTGACCTGCCTGGGTTTGCAGTGTTCATCACCCGATTCTATAAATAAAAATGTAACTTCATCTATTGAATATATCGAAGATGTAAACGGAGCTTTTTCGTTTCAGGATATTCAAAATACAGAGGTAAGGCAGTGGCAAAAAGTGGGCCAGGATTCATTTAACTTCAAGTTTTCCAAATCTGTTTTTTGGCTGAAAATCGACCTTGGCAATTATCTTTCCATTTCTCAAAACCGAATGTCATATCTCGTTTTTGCCTGGAAGGCTCTGGATTCGGTTGAACTTTTCTATGTGAACAGGCAGGGCAAAATCGAAACGCAAATAGCCGGCGACATGCATCCAAAATCAACGTGGTCATTGCCCGAGGCGCACTTTCCCGCATTTTCTATTTTGCCACGGGACAATCCCCGGCATATTTACTATGTGCGTCTTGATTCATTGTCGATAAAAAATTTTCCGGTTTTTTACAAGTCGGATATCGCCTACCTGCACGATCTAAAAGCCGAAATTATGGTAATCATGGTATTTAAGTCCGTTATTTTTGTTCTTCTTTTTTTCGCCGGTTTTCTCTTCATCATGTCGCGCGATATAAACTATCTTTTATACCTTGCTTATTTGCTTTCTATCAGTCTTGCCCAGGACGTTACCTTTGGCAATGCCTTTGATTTATTTTGGCCGAACTCAACCTGGTGGCAGAATCGCGCAGGAATGACTTTTATTGGCGGCCAGCTTTTATTTTCCCTTTTGTTTGTCAGACGCCTGCTTGATTTTCAACGCTTTGTACCGTTGGCCGATAATCTATCAAAGAGTCTGGCCGTTGTGTGCGCGATCTCCATTCCGCTTACGTTGACAGATATTCCGATCTCGATATTTTCGCATTTATACACCTCTATATACTGGATTGTTATTTTGTCATTTTTCGGCATCGGGATTTATCTTCTTTCGAGAACCGTTCGCTATGTCCGTTTTTTTGTCATCGGCTGGGGTATATTTTTCTTTTTTGCCATTTTTCAGGTTTTATATTTTTCTTACATTCTGCCCTACCATCCGTTTTACGTGTATGCGCCCATTCTGGCCATTCCGGTCGATATACTTTTCCTGTTCATGAGTATCTGGGAAAAACAGCAAGAAATTCAAGTAAGGCGAATGTTGCAGGTCGAAAAAAAAATGCAGGCATTGCATCCGGCACATCATCCGTTGCAGGAAAAACAGGAAAGCGTAAACTCCGCGCCGGTTACCCGTTATCAAAAATCTTCCCTGGTCGATGTCGATGTGGAGCTGGTTCTAAGGGAGCTCGATATTCTTGTGCGCCAGGAAAAAATTTATCTCGTAGAAGGTTTGCGGCTGCCAGAACTGAGCCGTCTGCTGCGGCTCAACCGTACCCAGTTATCGGAACTGCTGAACACGCGCTTTGGAATGACATTCTCGGTCTACATCAACCAACTTCGAATTGAAGAGGCGAAAAGGCAACTGCTTTCCCAGCCAGATAAAAGAATCATCGACATAGCCTTTGACACGGGTTTTGGCTCGAAGGCCTCTTTTTGCTCGGTATTTCAAAACCTCACCGGCGTCAGCGCCAGCGATTACCGCAACAAGAAAACTCCATGAATGAATGAAACTTTTTTAAAGGGGCGGTTGTCTTCATCGAACGAAGGTGTAAAACGCCAATGCACCTGGTATAGGCGAAGCCTTCTGAACCCCATTGTGCATGATTCAAACGAAATTTTCCGTAAAAATCGCCATTTTTTGTAAAAAAAGAAGTCCAGAATGATCATTCTGGACGACAAACGCCAATTTCTATGCTATAAAAATTCATGAAGACGCGATATGTTCGGGGGTAGCGCAAAACGGCGGTTCATTTCCGCAGGGAACGGTCGCGATCGTTCCTTACGACATAACCCGCCGGTTGAAGCGAGGGGGCAAACTTGCCCCCTTTTAAACAGGAGAAAATGAAACGTAACAAAATACTGCTTTATCTGATAACAGTCTTGTGCCTGTCGATATATTCGGCGTTGTACGCCGATGATATGCAAAAGGTAATTATTTTACCGTTTAAAAATATCGATAAAAATCCAAACTACGAATATCTCGAAGCCAGTATTACCGACTCGATTCGAGAAAATTTAAAAACAAAATTTGTTTTTGCCGAAACCGCCGAACGAGACTGGAAATTGATTTCCAAAAAGAATTTTCTCTATGACAATGAATGCTACACGGCGACCTACGGCATGACTCTGGGTCTTTTTGCCAACCAGGACGTAATCATCAATGGCGGATTTACGATCAAACAAGGCGGCAAAGATCAGGACGCCGTTAGTACGACCGTTCGCATCATCAGCATTACCGAAAAAAAAATTATTTCCGAGTTTGTCATCGACATACCGGCCAACAGCGAATTGTTTAAGGCCATTGGAGAAGTAGCCGACAAGGCCGCCAAAGAAGCTTCCAAAGCCCTGCCCAACAAGGACGATTGGGAGAAAACCCGCGGTAAAAAAAAGGTAGAAAAAAAAATTTTCTCCAATGTTGCTCTGGGCATTCGGGGCGGCGGCGCGTTTTATCTCGGCGGCTGGGCAGATCAGTTCAGCACGAAATTACCGGCTTTTGGTTTTTCACTTAGAGCCAACATGCCGATGATTGCCGACCGACTATTTGTTTCTGCCTTGTATAATAATTTCCAGCACGAATTTTCTAAAAGCGCGAAAAATTACCTCGCAAACGTGGGATTGGCCCTGCTCACCGCCAATCATCTTGTCGGCGGCAATGTCGGGTATGATTTTTTCATTAAAGATATTTTCTTGCTATCGCCTAAACTGGGCGGCGGAGCTATTTTTCAAACAAGCCAGATCAGCGGAGTGGTATCCCAAACCGTGAACAACAATATTCCCTGGGTCGGGATAGGCCTTGATTTTACCTGGCTTGCCACCGATTCGCTGCGCCTGGTTCTCGATGTAACTTTTAACGCAGAATTTGAAAAATCAACGAACACGGGAACAATCACGACGACATTTTTTCCCATGGCTATGCTGGGGATGAATATAAATTTTTAATTTTCATAGCCACGGGTTTAAACCCGTGGCTATGAAAAAGGGAGAATAACCCGTGGCTATGAAAAAAGGAGAATAAAATGAATGCAAGAACAAAAATATTTTATGCAGGGTTGTCAATGCTGGGTGTGATATTGGCCGGTTGCGGCGGAAAAAATACGTCCACGGGAGATTTACTCAGCGGCAGTACCCTGCCTGCTCTGAGCGTCTCATCTGTCAGCGCCCGCAATTTAACTACGCTGGATATTGAGTTTAACGATGCGCTCGAACCAGTTTCTGCCGCGACTCTTTCGAACTATGCTATAAAAAACAACGCTGGCGTTGCTGTCAATATTTCGGCGGTACATGTCGACGCTGCGAATAATAAAAAAGTAAATCTCACAACGGCTTACCTTAATGAGACCGTCGCCTATAGCCTCACCGTTTACAATGTTTCGGGAACCGGCGCCACAAGACCGATACCCGTCGCAGGCGTTTCTACTTCATTTACCGGCTTGGGCAGCAACTCTCCCCAGTTTGGAATTCAGTCAGTGGCCACATTGGACGCTTTTCATGTCAGGGTTCAATTTAATTACAACGTAGACCCGGTTTCTGGTACCACCTTGTCCAATTACGGTATTACATCGGTATCCAACGGCACGCCGGTAAACGTGACAGCGGCAGTCATCAACGCTTTGAACGCAGCCACAGTAGATTTAACTACCGGCGACTTAACCGTGTTTACCCAGTACACGCTGAAAGTAACCAACGTATCGACCACGGCAACGGCTCTACCCATCAGCTCGACCGGCATCAGTCTTGTTTTTTCGGGCGTTGCAGGTTCATTGGCCGATTCAACCCCGCCTAATATTTTGTCGCCGGCCAACGGTAGCGTGACAGGTCTTTCGGTTGCTTTGGTATGGACATCTAAATCAGGCGCGACATCGTACACGGTAGATGTAGCCACCGATGCTGGGTTTACTTTGCCCATTACCGGAAGCCCGTTTACCGTAACAGCGCCATCAACCACATACAGCCTTACACTTGCCACAGGAAATCGTTATTACTGGCGCGTTCGCGCCAATACTACGGCTTTAGGACAATACGGTTCAGGCTCTTTCGACGCGCTCGATGCCGCTATTTATGTCTACTGCGCCAGCGGAACCACCTGTAGCGATACTGGAGCCATCGGTCATCAGTCCGCTCCTTTTCAAACGATTATGGGCGGCGCTGCCGAAGCCGCACGTCTGGGTAAAAAAACCGTCAAGGTCGCCTCGCGCGGTGGCTTAAGCGCTTATGCCGAAACTTTGATTTTGCGCGACGGGGTAAGCTTAAGCGGCGGTTACAATGCCGCCACATGGATACAAGATAAGGTGAATAACCGGACTGCCGTTTCTTCGGCGATTACCTATGTGGTCTATGGCCAAAACATTGCCATGAATACGGTCGTGGAGGGTTTTAATTTTCAAAATATTTCGACCGGCCAGATCAACAGTTATGGCATGAAACTCGACAACTGTTTAAACCAGCTGACGATACAAGACAATACCATCAACAGCGGAACAGGCACAACGACTTCAGCCGCCATTTATAACAACGGCTCGTTTCCGAATATTCTCGGTAACACTATGAATGCGGGCGGCGGAGGTACCTCGTATGGAGTTTATAACAACATAGGCTCCATCACCACACTGTCGAACAACACCATCAATGGCGGCAGCGGTACAACCTCGTATGGAATTTTTAATAATGATACTATAACCACGATGTCGGGCAATGCTGTCAACGGTGGTAGCGGAACAGGCAACACTTATGGAGTTTTCAACGGCGGCTCTATCACCACGTTCTCGAACAACTCCATAACCGGCGGCAGCGGTTCTACGGCATCTTATGGCGCATATCTTCCCGCCGCAAGTTCCATCGCCACATTGACGAACAACACGTTGAATGGTGGCAGCGGGGCAAATTCCTATGGGGTTTATACCGCCAGTACGACGGCCCTTGTATTTTCCAATAATACCATTCATGGCGGTAGCGGCTCTGCAAGTTCCCGCGGAATTTATAATGCTGCGGGAAGTTCCATTGCATTGACCGGCAACATCATAACCGCTGGCAGCGGCGCTGGCATCTCTTTTGGAGTCGACAATGCCGCAACCGCTACGCTGAGTCTTTCATCTGGAAACACTTTTAACGGCGGCGGCGCTACGACCTCGTATGGAGTAAATAATCCTGCGACAGCGATTCTCTCAGGTCTTACAAATAACATCTTTAACGGAGACAGCGCTACCACCTTTTATGGTATTTACAATTTAGCCAACAACACCATTCCCACATTGTCGAACAACGTCTTTAACGGCGGCAGTGGTGATTTCTATGGAATTTATAATAAACCATTATCAGGCGCAACGAATTCTATCACCACAGTTTCTAATAACACGTTTAACGGCGGCACCGGAACAAATTTCTATGGAGTTTATAATTTTTCCTTGGCGGGAGTTACGGCCGTTATCGGCACATTGACGTTCAACACGTTTAACGGCGGCAGCCAAACAGTAAACTCTTATGGAATTTCTAATTTTAATGGTGGTAGTACAATCACCACCCTGTCTAACAACATCATCCATGTCGGCAGTGGGGCAACTATTTATGGAATATTAAATTCTGCTGGCGGAATTGGTACATTGTCGAACAACACCATTACCGGTGGCAGCGGAACAGGAACCTCTTATGGTTTATCGAATACTGGTGGTACAATCGCCACCTTGTCGAACAATACGATCAACGGCGGCAGCGGGGCAACGGCCTATGGAATATCGAATACTGGTGCAATCAACACCATGTCGAACAACACCATCCATGCCGGCAGCGGCACAAACTCTTATGGAGTTTTCAACAGTGCCGGCTCGATCGCCACGTTCTCGAACAACTCCATTAACGGCGGCAGCGGCACAAACTCTTATGGAGTTTGGAACAACAACACGATCACCATGTTCTCGAACAACACCATTAACGGCGGTAGCGGGGCAATAGCCTATGGAATCTATATTTTGGGAGTTCCATCGCCAAAGAACAATGTAATTTTTGTATCCGGTAAAAACAACACACGCTTTGCGTTTTATGAGGGTAATAACGTAACCAGCCCGGCGAACATTCTGAACAATAATATTTTTGACAGCGGCAGCGTAGGTAAATTTTATTTTTACGCGGATAAACCTGGGGCTATCAGCACCGGAACAACCTGCATCAATGCGGCGGGGGGTCTTGATACTTCACGAAATTGTTACAGCCTCATTAGCGATGTCAACAATGCAGCAGTAACTACCGGGGGGGCGGCAACCACCGCACAAGGGAATGTGAATATCGACAACACCGCAGGCCAGCTTTTTGTCAACGCACCTCTGATGCAAGATACTACGAAGGACGGTGTTGACCCCAACGCCATCTACGATGGCGCCACCACAAGCATCGAAGTGGGCGCTTGCGATTTGCTCAACGCTCGGTATGTTCTAAACGAGTTTATCGAGTACAATGACGATACTATTGCGCGGCAAATCACGGGCGTAAATTGTACGGCAACGACATCGATCATTAGCTTTAGTCCGGCGCTGGCAGCAGCCAGCACTGCGGGCGTGCAAATCACGCTCTGGGGCGCCAATGGCGCGAACATGATCGAAAATTACAGGTTAAACGCGGCGACGGCCAATACCTGCAATGCGCTTTTTGGCGGATTGAACCTGGGCGCTGGAATCACTGACTTTGACGGCATTACCAGGACGGCGAATATCACCGGTCTACCCTGTACCATGACTGCGCCGTCGAGTACCCTTGGTCAGGGTTGGTCGATGGGCGCGTTTGAAAGGGATTGATCTGATTTGTAGGGTGATGTCTATAAACAAGAAATTTGCCACGGATGGACACGGATAAACACGGATTAAAGATTCATAAAGGCATCTATCTGTATTTATCCGTGTTTATCCAGCGAAGCGGGTGGCCATTTTTTTCGGATTTTACTTTTTAGACAGCCCCAAATATTTCCGGATACTCGGGAAAAGGTAGCTACTAATGACCGTAGCAAACACAACAAGGTTATCTTTAAACCGTACGAACAGCAAAAGCCTTACAATGCCAAAGGCGCACTTCACTTTTTTTTTAAAAGACACCACTTCATTTATTCTTAACAGGAATCAGTAATGGTTTATCATTACATCAAGCTGTCTTAATAAGATTATTGATAAAGTTGTTATTTTTTTACACCTTTGTTTATAAAATTTTTAATTATTAAAAAAATGAAATACCATTTGAGAATATTTTGACAAGTCCGATAACAAAGTAATCGAAAAAACCGTCGGAGAATCATGTACATTACTTCATATACAGGATTATTTGGACAAGATGTACTAAAGCTTTTCAAAAGAATCCTACACATCGTGCCGATGAATCCTGTAGAATGATTGAACGATCCTGTCACTTGATCAAATATATCCTGTTGATCAAGCAAGTAGAGCGTTTACAAAGAAAGTGTGAGATTGAACAGGTCGAAAAAAATTTCCCCTTATCTCGATGTTATTTATTTTAAAAGTCGCTTACTTTCTGGTTAATGCTGATAAATCTTCCAGTAAGGCCTGAAGGTCTTCTTCATGCATAACTTCATCCTGCAATATTTGCACAACCAGGTTGTAGGTTACCGGATCTTTAAACCCGACCTCTTGAATCAGTTGATTATAGACCGTAATGGCACATTGTTCGCCTCGAATATTTTGCTCAAGTATACTGCGTACATAGGAATCCGAAGGCGCTTCATATCCGCATGAGCTCCATTTAAACCATTCCCTGGGATCCTGCAAGAGAACTCCGCCCAACTGAACGATTCTGGAGGTTATCATTTCTGCATGTCGCAGTTCATCGGCGGCGTGTTGCACCAACTCTGCAATAACGGCATCTTTCATGGGGCCAGAGACAACCTTGGAGCCAAGCCAATACTGATAATATGCGAGCCATTCGTCGGCAAAGCCTTCGTGAGCAACTCGATAACCCGTTCAAGATTTTCCCCTACAATTTCGCGTCCTTTCGTTCCCATGGTTTATTTCCTTGTTTTTACTATACTAAATCCAATATTTAACCACATATTATTATCGAAAGCATTTATTTTAAAGACGACTAAAACTTACGTATGGGGTGACGGAATCTGCCGTTGCAGATGAAGGCAGGGGAAAAACTTTTCCCCTTTTAATATTAAAGTTCATTTAAAAACTTACTTTCGGGAAAGCTTTCTTTTAACTTGTCTTTATAAGTCGTGTACTCGCTTGTTTTACCGGCTTTTTTAAAACAAAGGGCGGCTTTATACAATGCCTTTTCAAACAAGTCGTGATTACCGGAGTATAAATAAATAATTTTTGTATATTCGCGCGCGCCGGTAAGGTATTCCTGTTTCATCAACTGAATTTCGCCAAGATAATAATATGACCATGCGGCAAAATATTCTTCCTCTGTTTTTTGAACAACCTGTCTAAAAAACTCTGAGGCTTCATTAAACTTTTCACTTTCGTAATACCCCATTGCCAAATAATACCTTGCAGCAATGGAAAGCTCCGGTATTACAAGAAGTTTTTTTAAAACCTCTTCCGATTTTGCATATTCTTTTTGATTTAAATAAATTCGGGCATCGAGTAAATCTAACTGGGCAAGCATGATTTTATCGTTTAACGCTTTTTGCTTCTGAACTTGAAGAATTTCCTGAGCGACATCCGTTCTATTCATTTGAATGTTCAATTGAACTATCTCTGTAATGATTTTCAAGCGAAATGGCGCATACTCTTCGGCGTTGCTGTTTAAAAGATCATTTGCAATTTTTAACGACTCATCGACATTATTTTGCTCAGAATACATTTTTATACGTTGAAATTCCATTTCAATTTTTTGTTCCGGGTTTTGCGAGCTTTCGATGATTGTTCTATATATTTTATCCGCCTTTTGTGTGTTTCCAATACGTCGGTAGTAATTGCCAATATTACGAAGCATTTCTGGCAAATACAAAGATGTTGATTTTTCTTTTTTTAAATTCTCGTATACCTTTTCGGCTGCGGCTGGTTCTTTTATCTCAAGAAGAGAATTTAACAACGCATAATTTGCTTCTTCTGTAAAATTAGAGACAGGAAACTCTTTTAAAAACTTTTTATAAGATAATATTGCTTCTTGATTTTTCTTTACAATGGTCAATGTTTTTGAATAATCAAGCAGAGCTTTTTCTTTAAAAATATTATCGGAAGGGGCTTTTTCATATGATTGAATAAATTCCGTCATGGCTTCATCAAATTTTTTCAAATTAAAGTACGACCATCCTTTAAAATAAACGGCTTCAATTGTTCTTTTGCCCTCAGGGTAATGAGTTAAATAATTATCAAATGCTGAAATGGATTTTTCAAAAGTTGACTCTCTGTAATATACCCATGCAATTTGAAATGTCGCTTCTTCAGCCGCTTCTTCTTTAGGATAATTATCAATAATTTTATTATAATATTTTATAGCATCCTCAAATCCGCGAAGATTATACATACAAGACGCGGTAGCAAGAAGCACATTTGATTTTTGTAAATTATTTTTTGCCGCAGCTTCAGCTTTTCTAAACCAGTCCGAAGCGCGGGCATACTGCTTTAACTCAAAATAACTCCAGCCTACACCCATTAAAGAATCAAAGTATCTCGAGTGTTTTGGAAAAAACCTTATAATTTTATTATAACTTTGCAATGCCTTTGTGTATTCTGTCAGAGCATAGTATACCTCGCCCTGCAAAAAATATGCATCAGTCTTCCAATTTGATTTGGGATATTTCTCTTCCAATTTATTAAGTATATCAAGAGCTACATTATACATCTGACCTTTATAATGACTCTGTGCCCTCATGTACATGGCTTCTGGCGCTAAATTTGAAGTTGGATATTTTTCATATAATCTTTCAAAGGCAACTGCTGAATTTCGAAAATCTCCATTTTGAAACAATAAATTTCCCTTTTTTTGAAGTATTACAATTTCAGCATCGCTTGCAAGCTCAAATCCGCCGAGAATGCGATCGTAAATATCGAGAGCCTTCTGATTTTCTCCAGCTTGCTGATAACAGTCAGCAAGTAGTTCAAGCGCCTGCGAATTAAACTCTGATTGTGAATATTTCTCGACAACTACCTTATAATTTTCTGCGGCATGTGAATAGTCTTTTTGCATTTGCAAAATCTGCCCTTTTCGAAAATAAGCAGAACCTATTTCACTCCATTTAGAGTAGTTCTGAATTATGCTATTTAAGTAAGTTAATGAAGTTTCAAAATCATTTAATTTATACCTTGTCAACGCCAGTTGATAATTGGCATCAGCAAGAAGATCTGAATTTTTAAAATTATCCAGTATATAATGAAATTGTTTTTCTGCATCTATATATTTTTTTTCAGCATAATATGTTTTACCGATCCACAACTGGGCGCTGTTTAACTCATCAGAATCCTCAAGTGTAATTAACATATTTTGAAATTGTTTTCTAGCCAGCGCGTATTCAGCGTTATTGAAATGAGCAATTCCAAGTTGCAATGCAATACTCGGAGCCATTTTGCTGGCAGGATAAAGTGATAATGCCTTTTCAAATTCAGCAACGGCATCATCATATCGCTTTAGTACATTATAAATATAACCAATTGTATAATAGGCATAGGCGGCATGTTTATCTTCAGGATATTTTTTTACAAAATCATAATGGCTCTGTAAAGCATTTCGATAATCTTTTAAATAATAATAACATTCCCCCATCCAATATTCGACATTGGGAGCAAACTCTGACATGGAATAATCTCGAAGAAAAATTTTAATTTCAAAAAGAGCCGAGTTATAATCTTCTTCATAGTAATATGTAAGCGCAAGGTAATACTGGGCATCGTCGGCATATTCACCGGTATGATCTTTATGAATGATTTCCTGGAGTAAAAGTCGAGAAGTATAATAATTTTTTTCTTTAAATGCCGTCATCGCGGCCTGAAATGCCTTACGGCTTAAAAAGTCCTGTGAAAATAAATTCTCAACGCCGATAAACAGTGTACATAAAAATAGAATAAATACTTTTTTTGAAATTTTTTTTTTCATAATTACTGATTACAATTCAAGAATAGAATTTTCTATTAGAGTTCTCCTTACACAAATAGAAAATTCCATGTTTACAATAAATTATAATATATGCCTGGAAAGATCTTCGTTTTTCATTACGCCGTCTAATTGTTTTTTAACATATTCATCATCAATCACAACTTCCATGGAAACATACTTATCTGCGTTAAATGATACATCTTCCAACAGTTTTTCCATAACTGTATGTAAACGACGAGCGCCTATATTTTCAGATCGTGAATTCATTATAGAGGCTATTTTCGCAATTTCGTGCAATCCGGATTTTTCAAATTTCAGGGCAATGTCTTCCGTTGAAAGAAGCGCCTGATATTGCTTGGTTAAGGCATTTTTCGGATTATGCAGGATGGAAAAATAATCATCTTCCGTCAGAGAATTAAGTTCTACGCGAATTGGAAATCTTCCCTGAAGCTCCGGAATTAAGTCAGACACGGAAGTCATATGAAACGCTCCGGCAGCTATAAACAAGATATGATCAGTTCTTATGCTTCCATATCTGGTATTTACCGTTGAACCTTCTATAATGGGTAAGATATCTCTTTGAACACCCTCGCGAGACACATCTGGAGAACCTTTACTGCCCCTTGAACTGATTTTATCGATTTCGTCAATAAATACGATTCCATTTTGTTCAACACTTTCGATGGCCTCTGACTTAATTTTTTCCATATCAATAAGATGCTCCATCTCCTCTTCTACAAGAATTTTTCGAGCATCCTTAACTGTCATTTTTTTACTTGATTTTTTCTTGGGCATTAAATCGCCTAGAACCGACTGCATCTGGTTTTCCATATCTTCCATACCGGGAATAGCCATGATTTGCATCATTGGTTGAGAAGAAGCCGTTGATTTTATTTCAATTTCTTTTTCTTCGAGGCTGCCCATATGGAGTTTTCGACGAAACATTTCCAGAATATCTTCGTCTTCTTTAGTATGGGCAACATGAGAAGTTTCGGAAGGTTTATCAGCGCCGTTTAATAATATTTCAAGAATTCTTTCTTCTGCGCGAGCAGCGGCTTTTTCTTTAACTTTTTCTTCGTGATTATGTTTTACCATTTTTATGGCAACATTTAAAAGATCGCGGATCATGCTTTCGACATCGCGCCCAACGTAACCTACCTCGGTATATTTTGTAGCTTCGACTTTAATAAAAGGCGCATCTACAAGACGCGCAAGTCTTCTTGCAATTTCTGTTTTACCAACTCCCGTAGGACCCATCATAATGATATTTTTAGGATGAATTTCTTCTTGAATCGGATCATTTAAAAGAGATTTTCTGCGCAAACGGTTTCTTAAAGCAATGGCTACCGATTTTTTAGCCTCGCTCTGGCCAATGATAAATTCATCTAATTTTTCTACAGTTTCCTTAGGCGTAAGTCCAGTTAACATATTATTCTTTTAACTCCAAAATGGTTATGTTGTGATTTGTATAAACGCAAATATCTGCGGCAATTTCGAGTGATTTTTTAGCGATTTCTGCGGCGGTGTATTTACTGTTTTCAAGATAAGCTCTTCCTGCTGCAAGGGCAAAATTTCCGCCGGATCCTATGGCAATGATGTTATCTTCAGGTTCGATAACATCGCCGTTTCCGGAAAGTAAAAATATTTTTTTGCCATCACTGACAATCATCATCGCTTCAAGCCTTCTCAGCATTTTATCCATTCGCCAGTCTTTAGCAAGTTCTACGGCTGCACGCAAAAGGTTACCGCCGTATTTTTGCAATTTCTCCTCAAACAATTCAAGCAAAGTAAATGCATCCGCAGTTGATCCGGCAAACCCCGCGATCACTTTATCTGAATATATCTTTCTAACCTTGGTGGCGTTACCTTTTAGTATAGTCTGACCAAGCGAAACCTGACCGTCTCCGCCCATGGCGACCACGCCATCTTTTTGGACACAACAAATGGTGGTTCCATAAATCTTGCTTTCATCTGAATGGTTCATTTATTATCCTTACTTAAATCTATCGTTTTTTTCGCATGTGGATGACAATTTCTAAATGTATTTTGCAATTTCTCACGCGCCACTTTTGTATAGTTTTGCGTTGTTGAAATGCTTGAATGCCCCAGCATCTCCTGAATAACTCTGATATCTGCGCCTGAATTTAACATATCCGTAGCAAATGAATGCCTCATGGTATGCGGAGAGATTTTATCGTCTCCTTTTAAAATAAGTTTTCTTCTTTTAATTATGTAAACGGCACCGTGCCTGGTAAGACGTCGTCTATGATGATTTATAAATAATGGTTGATTGGTTTGCGATTGTTCATGAGAGGAAAATATTAAATATTGATTTAGAGCATCTTTCGCAAAACTTCCAATAAAAACAATCCTCTCCTTACCGCCCTTGCCTCTTATAAATATAGAATCTCGTATTTTCCCTGATACATCAAGAATATCCTGTACATTTAAACTAAGGATTTCAGAAACACGCATTCCGCTGGAATACAACAATTCCAGTAAGGCCCTGTCTCGAATTTGAATAAACGCAGATTGACCGCTGTCTACCTCAAGCATGTCTTCAAGCTCAATCGGTTTTAAAGGTTTTGGCAATCCTCTTCTGTATTTTGGGGCGCTCATTTTTTTTAAGGGATTTTTTTCGATTAATTCTTTTTTTTCGACGAAAAGATAAAATGCTTTGATACATGCGGCCTTTCTTGCCTGAGTAGAGCGTTCAACACTTTTTTCTTCTTGAATTTTACTTAAAAAACCATACACCATTTTTAAATCAACTTCAAACCATTGCATACTTTCTATGTTTAAAAAATCAATAAACTGATTTAGATCGCTTTCATATGCCAGTTGAGTATTTAATGAAACACTTTTTTCGTATTTCAGATAATTAAAAAAAGCTTCCCTGATTTGTTCGTTGGAGTATGATGTAACATTACTCATTTTTTTGTTCCAATACAAATTTACATTCAGGATTTTGACATGTCATTATAATTCCGGTTTTTCGTACTTTTTGAGACATTAAAGAAGAACACATCGGACATGGGGTTTCAGAAGGAGGATCCATCATGATAAATTCACATCCTGATGAAGCATAGTTTTCACAGCCATAAAACTTTCGGCCTTTTTTAGATGCCTTCGATACCACATTACCTTTACAAAGAGGACAAATTCCAACGGGAATACTTTCACTATACCTGCAGCCTCCGGCAAAATGACTGCATCCGATAAAATAACCGTTTTTACCAAGTTTTTTCTGCAAAGGATTTCCGCATTTTGGGCAATCTCTGCCAATTGGAATACGCGTTATATAACTCATGTCTTCGATATTTTCAGCGGCCTTGTTTAACACAAGTTCAAACGGCGTAAAAAAATCGCGAAGCATATGTTTCCATTCGGTATGTCCGTTAGCGACCTCATCGAGAGTTTCCTCAATTCCGGCAGTAAATTCAATATCTACAATATCCGGAAAATGTTTTTGCATGATGTCATTGACACATTTACCGATCTGGGTTGGTTTTAACTGTTTTCCTTTTCGTTCAATATAATTTCTTTTATCAAGCGTACCAATCGTCGGAACATAGGTAGCCGGTCTGCCGATACCAGATTCTTCCATAATACGAATCAATGAAGCTTCGTTAAAACGAGGCGGCGGCGATGTAAATTTTTGTTCCGTAAAAAGTTCGGCAAGCGAAACAGGATCATTTTCTTTAAAAGACGGTATATAACCTTTTTTGGTATCTCCCGTTGAAAAAACGGCCCTGAACCCGGGAAAAACCTGACGACTTTCTGAAAATCGGAATAAATATTCATTTTGCTCAGATGAAATCTCAAGTGTTGTTAATTCATCAATACCATTTGTCATTTGTGAGGCAATAAACCTGCTCCAGATCAATTCATACAATTTAAATTGATCCTTTGTTAAAAAAGGCGCCAGCTTTTTAGGAGTATTGTTTACATCTGTCGGACGTATCGCTTCATGAGCATCCTGAGCAGTCTTACTCATTCCATACTCAATTGCTTTTTCAGGGAGATAACTCTCTTCAAAATTTTCTTTAATATAATTGCGCGCCATTTCAAGACCCGTCTGTGAAATACGAGTTGAGTCAGTACGCATATATGTAATTAAACCTGTTGCCCCAGTTTCAGGGATTTCAACGCCTTCGTACAAGGATTGAGCCACAGACATTGTTTTTTGCGCTCGAAAACCAAGGCGATTTGATGCATCCTGCTGAAGCCGGCTTGTAACATAGGGAGCCGAAGGTTTGGTTTTTCTCTCGCTGCTTTTACGGGTCGTTACGAGAAACTTTAACGTTTGGCAATCTGTTTTAATTTTTTCGACAACAGCAGAGCTGCCGATTTCTGTCTTTTTACCGTTTATCTGCGCCAATTTAAATTTTACGTCTAAATCTTTTTCTTTGATTTTATCACTGGATTTTTCGCCGCTTGAAGAAGTCCATGAAGCATCTACTTCCCAGTATTCAACTGGAACAAAGGCCTCTATTTCTCTTTCACGATCTACAATAATTTTTAAAGCAGCTGACTGAACTCTACCTGCGGAAAATCTTCTGGAACTGAATTTTTCCTGTAAAATAGGAGAAATACTGTAGCCGACAAGACGATCGAGAAGTCTGCGCGCTTGCTGAGAATTAACTTTCAACAAATCAATGGCTCTAGGATGTGCAATTGCATCTAAAACAGCCTGTTGTGTAATTTCATTAAACTCGATTCTTTGAATGTCATCATTCATCGGTGAAAGTGCATTTTGCAAGTGCCAGCTGATAGCCTCGCCTTCGCGATCAGGGTCGGTTGCAAGTAAAATTTTAGTGCATGATTTTGCAGCTCTTTTTAGCTCAGCCAGGGTTTTGCCCTTGCCGCGTATGGTTATGTATTGTGGCGAAAAATCATGGGCAATGTCAATTCCCATACTGCTTTTTGGTAAATCAATTAAATGCCCTTTTGAAGATTCTATTCTATAATCAGAACCAAGAAACTTTGACAGTGACTTTATTTTTGTAGGCGACTCGACAATGATCAAGGTCGCATTTTTATTTCTTTTTTTAACAGGCTTTTTATTTTTTTTTTCTTCAATCATTTATAATTCCATTTTTCGAAACTACCAGTTTTCAAAATAAGCCGGGGTTACGCACAAATTTTCAGACGATGAAGTCCGTGAAAATTTTAACTGATCGCTATAAATCCATAACATTAAAATAAAGTTCAGAGTTTTTACGCTTTAAAACTGCTCTTTTCATTTCAGGTGAAGCTGCGATGGAAATAATTTTATCCTGAAAAATTACGCTGCTGCTTACGGCTTTTGACGCCACAGCCTGTGCAATTCGCAAACCTTCGAATGAAACAGTGCTATACTCCACGACTCCAATACGCAGATCTAGCTCGGAAAAATTAAACTCTCCGGTAAAGTATTTTTTATAAAGCCTGATTAAATATCGTCTGGGAATATATCCGCTTATGCTTTTTTCAGTAATTTCAATATAAAAAAACATTCTTCGTTGTGCCTTCCAGCGACTTGATAATATTTGTTCAAAAACTTCATGATTGTTTGATTTAATAGCTACGGCAATTAAATCGTTACTGCGAGTTAAAATAAAAATAAATTTTATCGTAATGTATAATAGTATAAGAGCCCAAAAAAAGGCATTTAAATATTTAAAGTCTGCATTTTCCCAGATTTGTGTAATCGCGGTAGAAGGTTTTTGTACTTTATAGTTGTAAGTCCACAATACTATGCGATTAGTCTCATTTTGATGACAGATCAAACATGGCGGCGGGCTTTCTTCAAAATACTTAACTTCATTGTTTTTACCATAGATGTATTTACGCATATTTTTATTAACATCTATATTGTTTTCTGTTTTTACCTTTGAAATATCGTCTACAAAAGAAAATGAAGTTACAATGCAGTTCTCGTTAAATTTTTTTTTTACAGTTTTTTGATGAAGAGATTCACATTTAAACAAGGGTTTCCAGACATAGGATTCTGTACCGGCGAGTTTTATATTGATCAATTCCTGCCTGCGAACTTCCATAGCCTTCTCGTAAAGATCTTTGCTGGGATCTTTTTTTTCTTTTTGATACATGTAATATAAAGTTAGAATAACAACAAAGTATAAAAAAATAATTCCGCCAACTATATACGACGGCCATAAAAATGGATGGTAGAATTTATTGTGAATGATACGGGAATTTCCCCACATGATATTTATTATCGGCCAGGAAGAAAGGCTTCCAGCTCTTTTTTATGCCCGTATTTTTGAAGTTTTAAAAGTGTCTTTTTTTCAATTTGTCTGACTCTTTCTTTTGATAAATTAAATTTTTTGCCAGCCTGAGTGAGCGATATTCGCTGTTTGCCATTTAATCCAAATCTATATTCAATGATTGCTCTTTCTGAAACGGTAAGTTCAACAAGTATCAGGTTAATTGCATCATGCAAGGCCTTGTTCATTGCCTCTGTTTCTGGCGACTCATATTTATCGTCTTCAATCGTTGAAATCTGAGTATTGTCAGAGTCATTTCCAAGCGGTGCGTCAAGAGATACGTAATCAGCTGAAATTTGCTTTAACCACTTTACTTCTTCAACCGGCAAATCAAGCCGTTCTGCAATTTGATCGAGGGTAGGCTCTACCCCCATATTGTTTTCAAGTTCTTTCTGAACTTTTTCAATTCGATGAAGATCAATCGTTCGATTCATGGGAAGTCTGATGATAGAAACCTTCTGGTTTATAGCAAGGATGATGGCCTGTCGAATCCACCAAACCGCATAAGAAATAAAATGAAAACCCATATCGGGATCAAAGCGTTCTGCGGCTTTTATAAGCCCCATGTTGCCTTCATTGATTAAATCAAGAAGGCTGATGCCATATTTTTGATATTTTTTAGCGACTTGAACGACAAAACGCAAATTTGCCGTAATGAGTTTATCTTTTGCCTTTTCGTCGCCTGCAATGGTTTGACGAGCGTACAAATCTTCTTCAGCTCTGGTTAATAAAGGAATTTTGTTGATTTCTTCAAGATACCACTGGATACTGGATTCCATGTGTGTATGTTTCTTGACATCCACCTCAAAAAATTCATCCAGTTTTTCTTCTCCAGAAGCAGAAGATGCATCTTCTGCCAAAACTTCAGCTAGATTATCAACCAATTCGGGAGGAACGTCGTCAGAAATTTCCTCACCGGGTATAATGGTTTCTTCAACGGGCGATTTTATCGCTTCCGCTTTGATTTTAGTCTTACTTTTCACAGATTCTTCATTTTTCATTGATGTTAACCATAAAGCAGTCAATTTTAAACGTAAAAGTAAAAAATATATACCTTTAGACTATTTATAACGACATTTGTTTTTACCTTCTTAAACTGTAAAGATTTTCTGTCACTATTTTTTATAATTGCACTTTAGCAAAAAGTAACCGCTACCCTTTATCGCTAAAAAACAGTTAAAATATACTTACATTTTTCATCTCCTGATGCGATAAAAATACGATTATGCTGCGCGGGTCAATTTATGGCAAACGTAAAACCATGACAAACATGCGCAAACTAAAAATTATATTCTGCTAAATCTACACAATTAATAATTAAATAGTATTTTTTCTATGAACATCTATGACGTTTGAATACATCACAAATACAACAAGTAAAACAAAAAGAATTGCCGACGAGCCGATGGTTCCCAAATTTAAACCACCCTTATCAACAGGTTTTGTAAGAAAATCGCCAAAGGTCGCACCAAAAGGGCGGGTTAACACAAAGGCGATCCAGAAAAGGATAACGCGATTGATGCGAGTAAGCCAATAGCCAAAGACAAGAAGACCCAGAATACCGCCAATCAATAAAGCTGAACCCAGAAAACCGAGACCGGAATCGTCTGCGATATAATCGCCCAATGCCGTACCCAGAGTATTTGAAATTAAAATGGCGCTCCAATAAAAAAGCTCTGCCCGTGTTGTTGAAATGTTGCTGACAGAAAGAGTTTTTTCGCTGATACGCCATACAATCAAAGAAACCAGCAGCGCTGAAAATAAAATCATGGAACCCTTTGCATAGCCAAGCCCCAGGGTACGATCCATAAAATCCGACATCGTTGTGCCAACCGTACTGGTCAAAAGTATAACGATCCAATAGATCGAAGGATAAAATCTCAAACTTCGAAGCTGTATAATGAGTGTAAACAAAAAAAGGGTGATTAAAATGACAGAACTAACTGCATAACCGACGTTCATCGTCATCGATAAAAGATCGCCGGCTGTTTCACCCAGCGTGGTCGCGCATATTTTTATAATCCAGAAAAAAACATTTACCGCTGCAATTTTATTAATTGATTTCATTTTGTTGACGGGTCAGTATTTTTATATAAAACCTGTTTTAAACTGTCTTATGCTGCCAATTTCTTAAAGCTGCAAAACAAAAAAGCCTGCACTTTATTTGATGGAGTGATGTGATTTTCTTCAAAACATCGAATCTTGTCAAACCCGGCTGAAAACAATGTTGTCATTTTGGATTCATTGTATCTTGTGATCGGCAGTCCGCTGCACTTGTCTGGACCATTTTCGGAAAATGTACCTATGACAAAAATACTGTTTTCAGATAAATTTTCCTGAACCAGTTTGACATATGAATTAATTTCTACCTGGCGTGTTAAAAAATGAAAAACTGCCCGATCATGCCAGAAATCGTATTTTTTAACCGGTTTAAATTTTGTAATATCTGAAACAATCCAGGTAACGTTTTTCCCGGCTTCTCCGAGGCGTTTTTTAGCTCTTTCAATGGCCGCTTCGGATATATCAAGAATCGTGATATTGGTATAGCCCATTTTTAAAGCATGATCTACAAATAATGAATCGCCTCCGCCGACATCAATGATTTCTGCGTTAAGTGGAACATGATTTATCGTTAAAAACTGAAGAGAAGTTTTTGGGTTTTCCTGAAACCAGCTCATTTCATTATTTGATTTTATGGTATAAATTTTTTCCCAATGTTTTTTTCGATCATCATTGCTATTTTCCATGATTGTCTCCTGTATTGTCGATTACAAAATTTTGACGATGTGTCGAGCATTTTTCAGCGAAAAAGAAATAAATGCTTTGCAAATCAAAATGTAGTTTCAATTTTATCTCAAGGGAAAATAAAAATATGTTCCATTTATTATTCGGATTTATAAGTGTTGCTTTTTTATTGCGGTTGATACCTTTCATTTTTTTTCACCCCTCCAATGATCGCGACTGGTCCATTGATCAAATGATTTTGCCCTATGGCGAAATTAACGCTAACCTGGTTCATTTAAAAAATATTCGGAATTTTTCGTATATCACATCACACGAATACATTCCAGATTATTACGACAAAACTTTTAATTTAAATAAACTTCGAACGGTTGATTTTATTGTAGAACCCTTTGATAGAACAGGATTAGCCGCCCATACTTTTTTAAGTTTTGGCTTTGATAACGATGAATTTGTAAGTATTTCGATAGAAATTCGCAAAAAAAAGGGCGACTCCTTTTCACCTTTAAGAGGATTGTTTCGTCAATATGAAATCATGTATGTAATTTCTGACGAAAGGGATGTTGTTAAACTTCGCGTCAAATATCGAAAAGATCCGGTGTACATTTATCCGGTAAAATTCATGGAACCCGAAAAACTTCGTCTTCTTTTTTTATCAATGATCAAACGCGCCAACGAACTTCGAAAGACGCCGGAATTTTACAACACGCTCAACAACACCTGCATGACCAACATCGTTCGTCATTTTAATGAAGTTGCCGATAAAAAAGTTTTTTTTAGTTTTAAGATTTTACTTCCGGGTTTCTCTGATAAACTGGCCTATCAACTGGGATTAATCGATACAAATCTGCCGCTAAAAAAAATCAGAGAACATTTTTACATTAATAACCGAGCCATGAAATATGCAGACTCGCCTGATTTTTCAAAATTAATCCGCCAGTATGATGAAAAACTATGAACTAATACCGTGTCTGTTTGATTTGTTCCGTTTGCGCGAAACAAATTCAAGCGGAAACGCTACTTGACAAGTCTGTTTAACCTGATTAATATCAAAAAAAGCACCAAATATACCACACAAACCATTGTTTAATACTTAACAAATTTGCATGCTTTACAATATTTAAAATTAATGCGGAGCCACTTCAAATTTGAACATGAATTTGCCAATTAAACAGACATAGTACTAGATTTCTCATTGACAAAGTGTTTACTTTAGAAAAAATATTTTGTGAATAAAAATCTTTTTTTAAAACTCATTGTGGTCTGTGCATTGTGTTTTTCAATTGTTTACTCCGTTGTATTATTATTTCAATGGATTTCTTCTCATTAACAACCTAAACATCAAAATACCTGACAAAGGAAATCAGGTTAAAATATAATTGTTCATTTAATTTTCCTGAAAAACCTTAAACTTCCTCGACTTAAATCTGCCCTGGTTATCTATAACTCTTACTGTAAAATTACCTGGCGATGGGTTCCAGAAAAATTCTTCGCCTCTTTTGGATCTTCCAACATACTTTGTATCTACAAACCAGTATAAATCAGTTGCATCGGCATCACATACAGCCGAAAACGCAATTGAATTTTCTTTATTGCCCGAGCGAATTACATAATTCAAGTTTTCTCTCGGCAAAACAATCTCAGGACTCTGACCGCTATTTCCATTAGAACATTCTATGTCATACGGGGGAGGAATTCTTCTGGGCACGCCCGCCAATTGAAATACTTTTAAAAGATCCGACGGCCAGAACTCGTAAATTTGACGATAAACTCCGGGTTGATCCGCTCGACAGGCTCTCATCCCTGTTTTAGCATTTATAAATATCTCTCGATAAACGGTGTCGGGTTGAATCGGCGATTTACCCGGAATAAAATATGCATTTTTTACTGCAGGGCAGTGAGGCCCCGGCAAACCTCCTGAGGCGGCGCAGACCTTAATCAATTTTATATTTAAATTTTTATCGCTTTGAATGTCATGAAGGTTTGGTTTTATGGCGTTTAACGCCTCAATAATTCTAAAAAACAAAACGCCCGCTACATCTCGTCCAATAAATGCAGGATTCCCTTGACCGTTAAAATTTCCAATCCATACAATTAAAACATAATTTGCAAAAATACCGGCTGCCCATGCATCTCTAAAACCAAACGATGTTCCCGTTTTCCAATAAACCGGCTGCCTTTGTTTTATAAAATCAAGATCAAGACCGCCTTCATCTATATAATTTTTTTCAAGCATCTTCAGGGTTATGTAGGCAGCTTCAGGGCTGATCAACTGTCTTTCTTCTTTTTCTAAATGATTTAAATTATTCGAAGTTTTATCAAAATTATTTTTTTCTGTAAATTTTATTTTTTTAATAACGCCTTGATTCGCCAACATACAGTACAACGACGCCAGTTCCGTCATTGTAATTTCAGAACCTCCCAGAACAATCGACAAACCATAATGATTTCGACTCTCCATATTTTTTACGCCGGCTTTTTGAAGCAAGCTGTACAAATCAGGGTTATCAATTTTTGAAGCAAGGTATGCGGCCGGTATATTTCGGCTTCTGATCAATGCATCGCTTGCTGAAATTGGCCCCTTAAATGTTCCGTCATAATTTTCTGGAGAATAAGCCCCAAAACCCATCGGCGAATCTTTTAATACGGTTTCAGAATGTATGATTCCCTGATCGATTGCCAGCGCATAAACAAAAGGTTTGAGAGTTGATCCTGGCGATCGTTTTGCATTTGCCCCGTTAACCTGCCCGTGAATATCATCGTTAAAAAAATCCGATGAACCTACCATGGCTTTTACTTCCATATTTTTATAATCAATTAAAATTGCAGCGCCGTTTTCAATTCCCCTGTTTTGATTTCTTTCAATATATTCTTTTAATTTTCTGGAAATCATCATTTGTATATTCACATCAAGCGTCGTTGTTACCTGCCCGCTGTCTGAACCTTGCAATATAATTGAATTTATAAAATGCGGGGCATAAAACGGTATGTCTTTACGTTTATAAATGGCAATTTGACTGCTGAACGAATCTTTGCTTTTTTTATCTTCCGGATGTTTTTTAATCCAGTATTGATATAGTTTTAATCGTGCCTGAACCAGGCTATCATTAACATCAATTGTATTTGTTTTTTTTTCCGAGATTATATTTGATCCTCTTAAATTAGAAACACTTTCCGGCGCATTTTTAACAGGGTTTTGAGGAACCACGCTCAATGTAAGCGCTTCAAGAGAGTTTAAGCGATCAGGCGTTTTTGCAAAATATATTAAACTTGCGGCCGCAAGTCCTTCGATGTTTTGACCATATGGAGCCATGCTTAAATAAGCGGCCAGTATTTCATCTTTATTGTAAAAAAATTCCAATTGAAGAGCTCTTAGCATTTGAATGATTTTACCTGACAAATGATTTGTTTTTAAATGATATCTTAGACGCGCCAGTTGCATCGTGATGGTTGACCCTCCCATTTGTCTTGATTTATGAATGTAGGTTTCATAAAATGCACGAAAAATGGAAAATGGATTTATACCAGGGTGGTAGTAAAAATATCGATCTTCATACAAAAGAGTTGCTTCAATTAAAGCTGGTGAAATTTTTTTTAAATCAACCCTTATTCGAAATTTTTCATCCGGAGTTGTCGTCATACGTAACAATTTTCCGTTTTCGTCATAATAGGCAGACGACCAGTTTACCCCATTCCATAATGGCGGTCGCGGCACAACAACATATACAGCTAAAATAATGATTGAAAATTGAATTAGCGTAGTTTTAAGTTGAGTACTATTGAGTAATTTCAAAAAAACGGCTTTTAGAAATTGCATTGATCGATCTATTGTACATGGATTCGGCATATATCGGAGGCACCCTGAATTTTCCTTTATTAACAGCTCTTACTTTATATGAAAAAGATTTCGCCGACTTTTCAATGCCTCCAAAGATAATGATTCCATCATCACGCAAATCAACGTATTGCGGAAATCCGTACATATTGACGCGACTGTCCTGGTTATTTGATTCTTCGCCTGAAGGTTCAGCCCCAATTGAATTTTCTTTATTGATTCTCACCGACTTTAGATCCACTTCAAGACCTCCTGTCAATAAATCAATGATGGCAATATGCGCAAGTTGGTTTTTACTTGTTGATCTGGCGCTGACATAAACCGTGAGAGTTTCTCCAAGTTTTGCCTTCGTCACTGTGTCGCCAGCTTCATTTCTAAAATCTCTTGAAACCTCGATACCATGATTAATATCTTTTTCTGGAAGTTGTACATCATATCCGCCGTCAAGAAGCTGATAATAATAAGCGTCAGAGCCTTCATGCTTGATAACAACCTCTGATGCTTTTTCGTTTAAACTCGACGTTAAAAATATTCCGTTAATATTAAAAAAAGCATCAACAGATTTTCCGTTTATGGTTTCGCTGATTTTAAAAGATTTATCATCAGGCGTTCTGGCCGTCTGGGCATAGGCATTTAAAGCAAGTAACGTATATGCAGAAGACAATGTATTGAACTGGCCATTAAACACCGGCGCAAGAATTTTATTAATGATATTTGTACTTATTTTATTTGCTTTATACGGAAAATGTCTATTAAGTAAATACAATAATTGCGAATTGTATGAAAGCGAATCATAGTAGTAATCATAATTGCTGTCCACTTCGACATTAAAATCTGTATTTTCAATCAGTAAAGATGATTCTTTTTCCTGTTTCATCAGTTCAAATGAAGCCGCCATATAAGCCGACAAAATGTCCTTTTTCCAAAATTTTTTTTGTTTTTGAATGAACTCATCAAGCGCCATCAGATAATTTGAAGTTAAAACGCCATTTCGGGTTAAAATATAAATACCATAAGCCTGTAACCTGGCATCTTCGAGACTTTCAGGCTGTTTCTTTAATATTTCATAAATGTACTTTAAAGCCTGCCCCATCAAATGAGAATCCACTGGATAGCCCGACTCTTTCAGATCAGTTAAAAAATGAGCCGCATATACAGTATGAAAACTGTCAATATAGGATCCGGCAAACCACGCTCCAAACGCACCGCTTGAATTTTGTCTTTCCTTTAAAACTTTTATAACCTGCTCAAGCGATTCTTTTGCTTTTTTAGTATCATATCCAAATTCTGGCCTGCTTCTTAATACTAGCGCCGGTATCGATTGACTTATAATTTGTTCGGTACAACCATAGGGGTATTTTTCAAGATACGTATTTAAACCATAACCTAATGACAATGGTATGGTAGAAAGCAAAAGTTCAGTTTTTTTATAAAATGGATAAGTTTTTCTGTCAAGGGCCAATTTTTGATTTGCGTTTTTTACAAAATCGCCTTTAACTTTAGTTATGTAGGGCATAGAAGGTCGAATACTCATTGATTCTGTATACCTCGTTTCGGTATTTCCATATTTAACGATAAAAGAAATATCAGCCTGCCCAAATTCCTCAAGAGTTTTAAATGTAAATTTAACGGCACGTTCTGAATTTTCAGGAATTTCAGTTTTTTGAGAAGCGACACTTGTTAACTTAAGTTTTTTACTGCTGACAACGTTTGTTTCGATAATTGCATTTTTACCTGAACCAGGAAAATTATTGGCGACATTTACGCTGATTTCAAATTCATCGCCGGCAGTCGCATACAACGGAACTGCCGGAGTGATGATAAAGTTTCCTTTAACAGAAACATTTTCACGGGCAGATCCTATGGATTGATCAGATACGACGACAGCCATCACTCGAAGCGAACCATTAAAATAATCAGGTACCTGATAATAAAGGGCGCCGCCTTCGTCGCCGGCATCAATGATTCCCGACCAGAAAGCAACGGCCGGTTTTTGCTTTGCCCTGAATGGATTTATATTGGAACCTGACTTTAACAGGTCTTCTCCGCCTCCCGCTCGCGAAAGTTGTTTTAATATAGAATATTCTGGTAAAATTAAATCAAGAATTTGCGATGTTCTTACCTGGAGAGCTTTTTTACGGAAAAAGTACTCCAGAGGATCCGGCGTAGAATATCTGGCGACCTGAAGTATTCCTTCGTTAACAGCAAATACCACAATTTTTCCGGGGTGAGATGTTTTATAACCAATCTTCAAGGTTTGACCCGGCATGATTTTTTGCGGTACATTTAAAGTAATGCTGTTTCGTCTTGCTTCGCGACTGATGCTAAAGGGAGCTACGGCATAACTTAAAGGACTTGAATATATTTCAGGAGATCCTATGTCCCTTAAAAATGTAACATTTATATAAGCATTACCATGAAGATTTGCCGGCGCTACTATACTTTGTATTGAACTGGAATTGTTTGTTTTAAACCATATATATGAATACACCTTTTCTCTTTCAATTGATATCAGTCCCGATCCGGCATATGGCGATCTGATGGATATTTTTATTTCTTCTCCCTGAGAATAATCTTTCTTATTTAAACTGATCTGCAACTCGCTGTTTTTTTCAAGCCTGGAAGAAACCTCGCCCTGACCGACAACGGAAAATTCAAAGCTTGAAAGTTCTGTTTTATTTTCATCGCGTATCACGACCCTGTAATCTCCGGGTTTATTCGAAGACAGGTTGTAATAAAAACCGGAAGGCGAAACTGTAATGGATGTTTCGCTTTTTGATATTTTTTTACGAATGGACTGATAACTGTATGTACCGTCATTTTGCCTGACAAGAGTTGAAATGTAATTTTGTTCGATCAATTCCAGTTTTAAATTTTTAACTTCGGTTTTTAGCAGGTCTCGGTTTACAGCAATTATATGAACATTTCTTTGAACATTTTGTCTTACAAAATTTAAATCGCCGTCTGTTTTATAACCAAGAATAAAATTTAACGGCGATACAACGATACTTCGGTAAGCGGTTACAGCTCTTCCGCCGTCAAGAGAATGACCCTCTGCTGAAAATTGAAGGGTATATGTCGCCTTGTCAAGATTTTGCAGTTTCAGAGGAATCTCTACCTCGCCCTTGTCGTTGGTAATCACATCGGGAAGTCTTTCAGAAAAACTACCGGCGCCCTCAGAAAGCGGATCATGAAAAATATAATCAGGATATGCAGAAAATTTGGAAGGAGACGGACTAAAACGAACATATGACGATATTTTATGATCTTTTGCCGGTGTACCAAATAAATTCCATAACGAGACATTAGCCGATAAATCGACAGGTGAAATCCAGCCACTTTTTTTCTCTTGATTATTCTCTTTATTAAATGAAAGTGAAATTTTCATTGTATCCGGCAAAAATTCTTCAATTTTTACCTCGGTTGATCCCAACAGAGCAACGCTTTCATCATTATTTTTTAAATCTTTCGCTGTATACAATTTAACCTGATACGCGCCGGTAGGAGCTGTAATTCCGGTTGTATAATCAATTTCGTAAAAACCAGATGCCGGTACATATATCTTCTTTCTGTAAATTTCCATTTCTCGCGGATCGCTAATGACGAGCTCAAGGGGCAGTCCGGCCATGTTGTTATGCCAATTTACGGACTTGATGATCACGCCGACATGAAATGTATCTCCTGGCCTGTAAATTCCCCTGTCTGAAAACAAATAAGCGTCCAGATTTTTTTCATTTCCATTTAGATATTCGCCGCCAACGTCAAAGCGGGAAAATTCAAGACTGCGTTTTTGCATATTTATCGGTAAAAAAGATAAATCATGTCCATTGTTTGCCTTGATCACAACGGGTGTTTTCTCCCTTGAAAGACCCTTTAAGCTTTCCATATGAACACGCCCGCTTTCGTCAGTGTAACCCGATTTTACCGGCAAACCATTTTTGCCCAGAATTTCTACATGAGCATTGGAAACGGGCATTCCCGAATGAATGGATTGTATAAATACATCGAGACTTTCATCTTGAGAAGTTTTTACAATAATACCCAAATCTGTCACGACAATTAAACGCCTGTCTTTTTCCGGCAGCAAAACATTTTTTTCTGGGTCGTATCCATTTACGGTTAAAATAAAAACGCCATAGGGGACATCTTCTTTATTTAAATATTCTGAAAAATCCAGAGAAGAGTATTGCACTCGTCCAGGGGAAGTTTGCGCAAGTTTAACTATTTTTTCAAACCTGCTGACGATGTTATCTTCTGTAAACCCGCCATATTCATTAAAAGACGGCGTTTCAAAATCATTATAAGAATATGCCTGCGTCACAAGATGAGAAATATCTGTCGGCTTGATTTTTCCAATTGAGTATTTCAGAGAAATCATATCACGCGAAAGAACCGTTAATTTTTTATCGCCGCTTAAACTTAAAATGGAGCCTGATCGTGCAATTTTTACTTCTTTTGGAAAATCTGGAATCTGAATGATCTGGCGATAGGTTTTAACAAGATGTGAACCTCCGATCGCCTCGGCGCCTTTTTCAACTTGAACAAAAATATTTCGTTGAACGGGTAGATTTAAACGATAACTGTGAAGCTGGGCATATTCTTCGTTTGTTCCAATTGGTTCAAGATTAATAATTTCTGACTTTTGCAATACATAGGGCGTAATTTCATCGGGATTAAACCAGGCATAATTTTTATCGCTGGGAACGCCTTCTGCAACAGGACGATCAACTGGCAATAAATACACTTTTAATTTTTTTTCCAGTTCGCGGCTTTCAATGCCTGCGGTAGTTTCAATCACAAGAGCCTGTTCACTTTCGGAATGTTCATTTGAAACCAATGCAATTTTAATTTGTTCAATATGAAAAAAGGTTTCAATATCCGGTACATTTACAGATGCTGATAAATCAGACGGTAAACCAGGACCGCCTCTTAAAGAATGTGTTGAAGAACCAATCTCAATAACTACAACCTGGGGTTGAATTTTAATTTCTACCGGCTCCGTATGAATATAAGCTTCTGTTTTTGTTTTATTGTATGATATTTCTTTGTTTAATTTATCGCCGCCAAGTATTGACCCCTTTGCAGAAATTGAGATGGACACATTTTTTAAAAAATTTTCCGAATCTACGGAATGGCTGAATTTAACCGTGGCAACGACTTTATTTATTTTTGGATTTATCGGATCCTGATAAAGCTTGTGAGATGTGATACTTGCTTTAAATGGCGCAGAACTAAAACCAAGCGAGTACGACCTCAATGAAACATGTTTTGCAAAAAAACTGGCTTTAAATTTCACTTTATAGTCGGTACCGACAGCCCAGTCTTCCAGAGGAGTAAAGACAAGCTCACTGTCGTTTTGCCATCTCCAGTTTCCCATTATTTCAGGATGAATTTTTACACCCTGAGTTAAATTTTTATTTAACTGATCAAGAGGGGCAACTGGTTTTTCAAAATGTATTCTTAACGGATCCGGCAAAGCTCCGGCTTCAACATTGGTTGGCCCAATAGGATCGGCCTTAAAAGAAATACCGCTTGACAGCACTATAATTTCAACTATGCTAAAAAAAAGAAACGCTGCAATAACTACATTACGGCCAATTTTATACTTTTTTTGATTTTCATTTTTCCAGTTTTGATAAAGTTCGAAATATTTTTTAATTCTCAACTGAAACGGCTTTAAATGCTGAATGAACCAGGGGATTGTACTGTATTTATATGCAAAATAAATAAAATAATGAATCACCATTTTCGATATAGTTTTCGTAATTAAAAAATATCGTTTAAATGGACTTAATTTTTTTTTTGAAATTACCGTCGTTTTACTTATCTTTTCTGGAGATGTTTCAATAAAATAAATAATCTGATCTTTTAAAGTATTAAAAAACTGAATAATTTTATTTTTAAAGGTTTTTCGTGTTTCTTTTTTTTTCTTTTTTACCATCTTACAAGCCTTAAATTTCCATTAACAAATGACAAATCGATGCCGTCAAGTCGAGTTTTATCGTGAGATCTGCACCAACAGACAGGCAGGCATGAATTCAGAGTTTAGAACTGATCTCCCTGGACTTTATAAAAAGTAATCTGCCCCGCAATCTTTACACCGTGACAAAATTACCCGACGGACGCAACGTAGATAAATCATTTGCGTTTGAAACGACCTGAAATTATTTGCATTTATCTTTTTTATAAGTATTATACTATTAACTAAATTAGAATACTTATAAATACATATATTTTATTATAATGGAGAACTTTCTATGAATATATTTTACAATAACAAATCAAAAATTTCAGGCAAATCGGCGGGCATAGCCCATTTTGCAGATTTTTGGGAAATCCAAAGGGTAAAAAGTGCGGCCATTTAACCAGTCTTTTCGAAAACTATTGTAACGTTTGTTTGCCTTTAAAAAATCTGATTTTTAAAACATGCGAAACCTTGTCGAAAAATACAACAAGATAACGATTGTTTCAGCGATCACGTTGATCGCCATCATTGGCACGCACATAATCTTACGCTTGTATTACTCCATTACAAATACTGAAATGAGACAATCCGAAGTGATCGCGGGCGTCATTACTCCTTTAATCGTTGCATCCACCATGGTTACCTATTTAATCGATATTTTTAAAAAATTAAATGACCTGGAAAAACGAATCCGCAAAATTGCAAATTTTGATCAAACTACATCTCTGGGATCTCGCCTGGCATTATTGGAGTCGTCTGAAAATTTATTTAACCTTGCAAAACGCTGCAACCGAAATCTTGGAATATTAATGCTGGACATCGATCATTTTAAGTACATCAACGATAAATATGGCCATCTCAAAGGCGATGCAATATTACATTCCATGGGAAACATCATCAATTCAACAAAACGTGAAACAGATCTTGCCGGAAGATACGGCGGAGATGAAATGATCATTTTTCTTCCTGAGGCAGATCTTAACGGGTGTCAAAGTTTTGCAGAAAAATTAATAGAAAAAGCAAGAGCATTTCAAATGGAAACTTCAAACGGAGTTATAAAGTTTACCATCAGCATTGGAATATCCGTTTTAAGTGAATCATTTTCTTTTTGTCATCTCGGCGAACTTATTGAAAGCGCAGATACAGCGCTTTATAAAGCAAAAAATCTTGGCCGCGATCAATATTCTATATATAAAGCATAATTATATTAATAAAATTTTACGTTAGTATAATTTTTTAAAAAAGGGGAACTTTGAAAATTTACCGGCGCGGTCATCACTGGTTCCCCTGGCCTCGAACAAAACGGGCAAAGCCCGTTACGTTCTCTGGCCACCCCTTCAGGAATTATGATTTGCGATTCAATCAGCCGTCTGCATTGATTTTTTCAATAAGTTCTTTTAAAACAGCTTCGGCTTTATCACTATCAATCTGGCATGTACCTGCTGCCTGATGTCCGCCGCCGCCGTATTGCAGCATGAGTTCGCCGATGGATGTTTTTGATGTCTTGTTAAAAATTGATTTTCCTGCGGCTAAAACTACATTTTTTTTATCTTTGCCCCAGAGCACGTGAATTGAAATGTTGGCATCGGGAAAAAGGGCATAAATGACAAATCGGTTACCGGGAAAGACCGTCTCTTCTTTTCTCAGATCTAAAACCACCAGATTTTTATACACCTTTGAGCATCTTTCCAGTTGAGCTTTAAACAGAGGAATGTAAGATTCAAACAAGTCAACACGTTCTTTAACATCGGGCAATTGTAAAATTTCGTCAATGGAATGATTTTTACAATAGTCGATGAGATCCATCATCAGGTTATAATTTGAAACGCGAAAATCTTTAAATCTTCCAAGTCCTGTACGGGCATCCATTAAAAAACTTAACAATACCCAGCCGGCTGGCTCGAGAATTTCTTCTTTGCTAAAATTTGCAGAGTCTGACTTATCTACGGCATCCATCATGGCTTGAAATGATTCCGGAAAATTTGCCCCTGATGTATAATAATTAAAAACAACGCGGGCAGCAGACGGTGCGCTTGCCTCGATAATATGGTTTTCTTTTTTGCCGACGCGAATGGTTTCGCTTAAATGATGATCAAAAGCAAGATACACGCCTTCTACAAAAGGAAGATTCGTTGTGATATCGTTTGGCCCAATTTGAATTTTTCCATCTTGCATGTCTTTAGGGTGAACAAATTCTATAGTATCGATGATACCCATGTGTTTTAACAAGACAGCGCAAACAAGCCCATCCATATCGCTTCTGGTCACCAATCTATATTTTTTACTCATGATTACATCCTTAATGTTTATTTTAAAGATATCCTTCCGAGTTCTTTCAGCATGTCCATTGAAAAATAATATCTGTAGTTAAATATAAACGCGATAAACAGGCTTGTAAATTAGCGCGTTAAAATGAAAAAATCATAAAACTCGTTACGAGCCCGATTTTTTATTATAATCGATCTGTTAAAAGATAATAATTATTTCGTCTTAATGGCTAAAACGACATATATTAGAAAAACCTAATGAATAAATTATTTTTAAATTTGAAAAGTTTCATAACTCGTAATAAACGCGATGTAATTTGGTGGTCTCTTTTAATTCTTGCGATCCCCATAATTCAACATTGGCAGACACGTAATTTACTGTCTACGAAACAAACTGCGCCTGATTTTACTTTATATGACATAGACGGTAATAAACATTCTCTGACTGATTATCGCGGCAAACCCGTTTTAATTTATTTTTTTGCGCCATGGTGCACAGTTTGTAAAGCGACATCTTCAAATTTGACATATTTAAGAAAAATTCGAGGTTTTGATAAACTGGCAATATTGAGCGTTGGCATGTCATATAATGATCAAAATGAAATAATCAGCTTTGCCAAAGACCATGGCCTAAGTAATGATCAAGTACCCGTTTTGCTAGATGATAATATTTCTGGCGAAAACTATAAAGTTAATTCGTTTCCAACTTTTTACTTTATTGATGCAAAAGGGCAAATCAACTCAAATTTAACAGGTTATACAACCACCGCAGGACTTTTTTTACGTAGTTTTTAATACATCTTTCAACTAACGTTATATTTTAATAATGTTAATTCATCAGATAATTTTGCAATGTTATTGTCAAGTGATCATTGACAGAAAAAATGGCAACATAAATGCTTAAGGTGAAAACTAATGACAACAAATTCAATGAATTTAACAAAAACAATTACAATTTCTGATCCTATCGCAACATCAAAAAAATTAAATCTCGTTGATAAATTGATAATGAAATTTATCAATGAAGAACGAGACCTTCCCATTGGTCATTTAATCTTAAAAATATCCTTGACAATGATTCCACTTGCATTCTTGATATTTATGATAAGATCGTTTAATATTTACCTTGCCGTGGTATATGCTGTTTTTTTTGCAAGGTTTTTTGGCCCATATCACTTAATGCTCCACAATATCAGTCATCGAAAATTATTTAAAAATAAATTTTCTTTGTTTAATTATTATCCGACGTGGTTTATGGGAATTTTTTTTGGACAAAGTCCCGAAACTTATTATGCCCATCATATTCAAATGCACCATTTTGAAAATAACCTCTTATCAGATAAAAGCAGTACTCTTAAATATAGAAGAGACAGTTTTTCAGATTGCATGATTTATTTTTTTCGTTTTATTACCATTGGTTTATGGGAAACAATGCTGTATTTTATACAAACCAAAAAATACAAAGCAGCGTTTAAAGTATTTGCAGGCGAATATTCCTACTGGTTGTTTATGGCGGCAGTATCATATTATTATTTGCCAGCCGGTATTTTTTTATTTGTTACCCCATATATAATTTCACGTGCAGTAATGATTATTGGTAACTGGACTCAACATGCTTTTGTCGATGTAAATGATCCTAACAACTGCTATCGAAACAGCATTTCATGCATAAACGGAAAATATAACCATCTGTGTTTTAATGACGGTTATCATATCAGTCACCACTTAAAGGCCAGCAGACACTGGAGCGATCATCCGCATGAAATTATTGAAAACAAGGCAAACTACATAAAAGAAAATGCCATTGTGTTTGAAAAAATTGATTTTCTGGGTGTATGGTTTTTATTAATGTTAAAACAACATAAAAAACTTGCAAAGTATTTTGTAAATTTAAATGAAAAAAAGCCAAAAACTGAAAATCAAATACTTGCTTTATTTGAAGAAAGACTTATACCAATTTCTCAAAAATAAAAATGATCTTAAGCTTGTAATGTTTGGTTAAATTTAGTGAATAGCCTAAAATGAAATTGTTTAAAAATTATTTGTTTAATGTACTGACTCTTTTCAGTATTTTATTGTTAATTTTCACAATTGCATTTTTTACAAAAACGATATCTGCCAATGATGAAAAAAATAACATAGTCGTGACATGGGAAACACCCGAAGAAGGCACGGCTGTTAGTTTTAATTCAGATAATGAATATGCAAAATCGCCTCCAATTTTACTGTCCAGTCATTCGGATCATCCTTTAAAAATAAAAACCAGTATCGATTTATCACCTATACTTCAACGCCTGATTTTACCTGGTTCTGAAGACAGTGGATCTGAAACTGAAGACCAGGTTGAAAACGATAAAAATAATATCGGAATCAAGGCTGCGCAAAAAGCAATTGAATTTTACGAAAAAAAAATAAAAACAATAAACGTAAACGGATCGCTTTTAAATATTGAAACAGATTGTTCTTATTTTGTGAGAGCAGCTTACTGGGAAGGTTCAAATCATACCATGGATTTATTTCGGGAATCAATTTCTACAAAATCAATTGATCCAAATAAAGCTACTGGTGTTACCTTATTAGCATCTTACTTTAAAAAAAATCATCGATATAATGTAAAAACCCCCGAAATTGGTGATATAATTATTTTTGACAATACATACGATAAAAATCATAATCAACAACGAGATGATAATTACACTCATACAGGAATAGTAACCGCTATTCGGGAGGATAACACAATCGAGTTTATTCATGGAAATATAGGACGAACCATAAAAAAAGGGTTTATTAACTTTACACATAAAGACGTATCAACGATAAATCAAAAACCAGTAAACTCGTATATTCGCCCCCATTATTCATGGGAAAACGATACCAGGCAAAATCTTGCAAGCTATCTTGTCCGCGCCTTCGGCGGTTTTTAACTTTTATATATTTGAAAATTATTTATATGTTCGAAACAAAAGGATCTGTGGTTTATCTTTTAAAACAGTAACCTCGCCAATACTTTCATCGTATGCTTTTGATCCATTGCGGTTAAAATATGTGATAATTCCATCGTATTTACCAGGAGGCAGGGATACACTACCTGCATGATAACTTGCCGGTATTGAATGCCAGCATCGAAGATCCGGTTTTTCAGAGCTAAACAATGCTGCGCCCATTCCAACTCCTGCAACTGTTCCCACCAACAAACTTGCCAAGCCGCCATAACTTCTACCGCCAGCTTGCCTGGCAACCTGCTCTGCAACAGCCTTAGAAACTAGCGTAGCTACGACTTTTGTGGCAAGTCTGGTGATCATTTCTTGTTTAATTTTTTGATAATGATTTTCAAAATTTGTTAATACCGTATCTTCGACATCATTCATCTGACGTAATTCTACACTTGTATATAACTTGCCCTGGCTCATTAAATTTAATCGTGCTGAGACAATTTCATAATTTTGCTTTATATACTTTGGCACTGGATGTTCAGCTGTTGCTACTGTGGATAATACAAGCTGGTTGCTTACGGCACGAGCGGAACTCCCACTCGTGACAATCGCCGTTACCACAGCGGCCCGAAACATGGCATTTAATTCCTGATCGTCAAGCAGCCTGCCCCTTGATATTTTTCTCGGAGAAAGACCAGCTTCATAAATAACAACAAGTTCTGTCGAATTTTTATCGTTTTTCATTTGTCCAGGATTCATTTGTAAATTATACAATTTTTTCCATTTAGCATAATCATCATCATAACCAAGTTCTGCAGAAAGAGCAAGCAGTTTTAACCCTACAGCGGGAATACCCGGTTGGATCTGATGAATTCTTTTTAAATCCACATATGCATATTCATACTCGTCTGAAGCCGCATGAGAAATTGCCGAAAGATACAACGCCATCAGGTTAAGTTGAAACTGTTTACCTGATTTATCTTTAATGTATTCGAGTTTATTGTTTACTTTTTTAAATTCAACTTTTGCGCTTTCAAAATTGTTTAACATCATGTAATTTATGCCGATGATCATGTTAAGTAAAACCCTTTCATAATCTTCACCCATATAATCTTTACCAGTTTTGTTGGTTATAAATGCAGCAACTTCTTTAGATGCACTTTTATACATTGCATCAGCCTTTTCATCTGCCGCCATTAATATTTATTGCTTTTCTGGTAATCTTTTGCAATATGAAGCATATAACCTGCTTCCATCATAAATAATAATTGATCTTGATTTCTTTTATTTACATAGGGAATTAAAATTCGTGAAGCTTCAAGTGGCTGATTATCTACATAGAGAGATTTTTCTGCCTTTACCATAAGTGTATTATAATTACCGCTTGAGCACATTAGCCCTGAAACAGAAAAAATAGTTATAAATAAAATACGTAATCTGGTTAAAACAATAAAATGCAAACTCATGTTAGTTTATCTTCACGCGCTACCAGCCGTATTTTTCTTCTTTTGAAACCTTCATAAATTCCTGACGATCCTGCCAGACAACTGCTGTTGTTGCAACATCAACAAGCTTAAGCGTGACAATAATAAACTGTTTTTTATTATTTCCGTCATAGACAACATTGTCTGTAATGTCGCCGGACAGTTCATAATTTGGTGATCGCAATTTACCGGCAGAAATAGCTCCCTCGCTGTCAGCTAAACCTGTTTGTCCAAATTCTATTTCTTTAACAGATTCGGCTCTCTGGGATTTATCAATAAAAGGAATGCCTCTTTTTATCAACTTGGTTGAAATTTCATTGGCAATCATTGTCGTATCAATGTGCTCCGATGTCCTGTTGCGAATTTTGTTTACCCCGATTAAAATATCTTGATTTTTATTCTTTAAATTTCCGTATAATGATGCAACCATAGTATCAACAGTTTCATTAATTTCCTTTGCGCCCCACTGACGCGATCCTGTGTCTTTTTTAGAGTCTGTATACTGCGTTGATGCGCAATTACCAAAAAAAACAACCGTCATTACAAATAATATTTTTTTCATCTTCTTCTCCTCATCATGGATATATGGCGTTTTATCTTTATTATAAAATATAATAACGATCCTAAAATCTCATCAACATGGATTCAGCTTTATCTATTGTCAACAGAAAAACAAGATACCATATTTAGTTGGACTGTTGATTTTGGGTAAAGCTTAGCCGTCTCCAAATTTTATGAACACTTTTCAAAGGAAAACCGGTTTACAAAGCGTGAAATCAGTTTTTCATGACACATGAGAAAACTAATATTTCTTACTCTTTTAATAATATCTTCAACCATTACTCAAGCCGATGAAATGATCAATGAAATGGTTGCGATGGTTGGAGATACTCCAATCACTGTGCTTGATTTAAAAGATGAAATTTCTCATAAAAGACCGGTAAACGTTAATGATCAAAGAAACCTGGAAAGTAAAATATTAGATATTTTAATTGAAAAAGCCATTGTTGACATAGTTATTAAAGAAGAAGCAATTAGTATATCACAGGCTCAGGTTGATGATATCATTCAAAAAACAATGATAGGCAATGGTTATAAAGATGAGAAAACTTTTGAACAGGCTTTAAACGAACAAATGCATATGTCGCTTGCTGATTACAAAAAAGAAATTACAAATAATCTTAAAATACAGCAAATTGCCCAATTAAAAGTGTCTGTTTCTGCGCCTAAAGATGAAGAAATAAAACATTGGTACAATCAGCACAAAAATGATGTTGGTAATAAATACCTTCTGCGAATCATAAAAAAATCATTTAACCCGAACAACGCAAAAGAAGAGTTGAGTGTAAATCAGTTGATGAATAAAGCTAGAAATGAAGCTGTTGCAAATTTTACGATAACTGCAAAGCAATATTCTGATGATCCATCTTCAACAAATGGCGGCTTGCTTGGTTGGTTAAGACTTGATGAATTAGGTACAATCGACCCGATGATGGCAAATGTGGTATACCAAACTCAGGCAGGCGAAGTCAGTAAGGTATTTGTATCTAAAAATAATTACATGATTGTGAAGATAGATGCTATTTCTCCAGTATCTCTTGAAGAAGCATCCCCGTTAATTATGCAGAAACTATACCAGGAAAAGCAGCAGGCAGGATATTTTTCCTGGATTAAAAATAGAAAAAAATCAACAGGAATTAAAATTTATATGAAAGGATATCAGGGATTATAATCGATCCATTTATTATGGAAAAAACCATTATTCTCTGTCATTTCAATCTTTCGACTTTACAACTATGGGAAAGCTTAACTCAAGAATCCCGTGTATTCAGGGAAAAAAATGATATTTTAATTTTATTAAACAATTTTATAAATTTTATAAACAAACTTGGGGTCAAGGTGACATTAAGTTATGAACTGGAAAATAATATTATTAAACTTATAAAACAAGGTTTAAAAAATATTCAATTAGAACTGTCATATGCTCATGAAATTTCATTGTTAAAACATATTTTTTCAGATAAAAATATCGAAAGCGTATATTATATAGACTCCATTTACTCTATTGGAGATTTAATGTTAACTCAAAAATTATTTGAAATACATAATGAATATTCAGCTGACTATAGTTACATTGAAAATGCTCCGCCAGGTTTAGCCGGAGTTTTTTTTAACAGAAGCCTGTTTGAAGCCATGCAAATGGAAGAAAATGAACTATCAGACACATCAAACATTGATAAAGCCATACCTGATTCTATTGCTATACCTTTAAGTGAATATATTGAAAAAAATATTAATCATTTTCATGTTGAAATTCATTATGAACATCCCGACCTTCGATTATTGAGACTGGATTTCGCAGGGAAAACTACAAGATCCATTCAAAGTTCTAATGACGTATTTAACAAATGCGGTGAAAATAATGACTATTACATCGAATTGGAAGATTTATACAACAAAGCCCCTGAACTATTACATCATTTTCCATCATACCTTGAACTGGAAATTTATGGCGGATGTGAATATGCATGTACATTTTGTGCACGCCAATTTATTATGAATCCTGATGCACATATGTTAACTTTAGAGAACATTACCTCTATCACAAATTTTATACAAACCGGTTTAAACGATACGTCGATTGCCATCGGTGGACTTGGTGAACCCTTGGAACACCCGCAAATTGTTGATATAATAAACCATCTTTTAACTCAAAAATATATTCCTATGGTGGTTCTTGAAACAAATGGAAGGCATCTGGAAAAAATTATTTCAACATTTGATCACTCTGAAATACATAAACTGCGAATTGTTGTAAATTTTAACAGCATGAACAACTATCAGCAAATGCATGGCGCTAAAAACGGCGACAAAGAAATTGTTATTCAAAATATAGAAAAATGTTGCGGGTTACTTTCTAAAAAAAATGAATCTTATAAAAAAAATATCTTTATTCAAACACTTAAAATACAGGATAATGAAACTGAACTTGATGAATTATATGACTTATCGGATAAATATGGAATATCATTTTTACTTCAAAAATATAATTCATACATAGGATTAATGCCTGAAAAAAGGGTTTCTGATATGACGCCTTTGGAACGTTTTTTTTGTTGGCATCTGCGGCGAGATCTGTATATTAAATCTGATGGCAATGTAGTTTTTTGTAAACAAGACATACAAAATCTTAAAACAAGAGGCAACATCAACAATAATTCCATGGAAGATATTTGGAAGACCTCGCTGGATGACTGGAAAAACAATTACAACAACGTTTATCCGCAATGTCCTGACTGTAAAAATTGTGACGAATATTATACATTTAATATGTAAATCAACAAGATGAAATAAGCATCTATCGCTAATAAAATGTCTGTTCGCTATATAATTCAAGCTCGTATGTCTTCAACCCGACTATCTGGTAAAGTATTGATGGAGATAGGGCAAAAACCACTGATACAACACATCATTGATCGATTGCTGTTGTCCGGTGCAAATAAATCCCAGATTTATTTTGCTCTTGCGGTTGAAAACTCAAATGAACTTTACAAATACCTGGATAAACAAAATATACAATGGATATCCGGCGATACATTTAATGTTTTATCAAGGTTTATAAAAACTTCGCAGGATTTATCAGAAAAAGATATTATTGTTCGACTAACAGGCGATAATCCATTTATTGATTTTCAAATTTTAAAAGACAATTTAAAATATTTTGATACCGAAACTAATCTTGATTTTTCATTTCCCTTTAAGTTGCCTCTTGGAATGGGGTTTGAATTGTTTCGTAAAGGCGCTATGATTAAGCAGCTTGAACATGACTTGCTCCCCCATCATCTGGAGCATGTAACTACTTTTATTAAAGAAAACAAAAATCTTTTTAATATTAAACAAATTGACTACTATAAAAATTCGCCAGATATTCGACTTACCATCGATTATCCAGAAGACCTTAAACAGGCTCGTGACACATACAATTTTTTTTCAAAACAAAATCTTCCTTATTTTTGTTCAAGCGATGTTTTTAATTTATACAATGCAAATTCTAATTTTTTTAATATCAACAAATCAAGCAGACAAAAAAGTCCAAAAGAATATGCTAAAGACCTTATAAATCACAAGAAGGAAAATAATGAACAATAAAGTTCTTATAATAACCAATAAGGGTGAAAATTATGGTACTGGTCATTTTAATCGATCCAATTTATTAAAAAGGCATCTGGAAAAAATGAATATAGCCTGCGACCTTCTGATGGGTAAAAATATTCCTAAAGAAATAGCTTCATATCAACTTGTATTGCTTGATAGCAGAGATGATGAATTTCCAATAGAAATAATTGAAAAAAAAAATTACTACCTCATGGCAATGGATAATCGGGGTACCGGACGAAAACAGTGTGATCTCATTTGGGATACATTACCTCACATAAACATGAACGATGACGAATTAAAAACCTCGTTAAAAAACTGCATTCTTGATCCTGTGATTTACGAATGTACACCAATGACCACCAAATCCAAGATAATTCGAACTTTAATTGAAAACATTGAATCAAACAGTGAAATTGATTTAATACAATATGCGCAGAAAGAACGAATAGAACTAAGCAAAGAACTGTTTCATATAAAACTTATCAAATCAAATAAAATCGGAACATACTTCGGGCAGACTTTTTTTGAGGCATTATATCTGGGTAAAGAAATATATCTCTACGATATCAGCGAATATCATAAACAACTGTCTGACTGGTTTACCGCAAAATGGAATGAGCTGCCGGATCTTCATGACATTTTTGACGGACAAGGACTTCACCGTCTTGCCATATTAATTCGATCAATATTAACAGGAACTTTATAAATAGAAACTGATTAAAAATTAGTTTTAAATCAATCACTATGTAACAAGTTCGTCTTCACCTGCACGAGCCACAATAATTTCGCCTTCGTCTTCGAGTTTTCGAATGATGTTTACAATTTTTTGCTGCGCTTCTTCAACGTCTTTCAAACGAATTGGTCCCATAAACTCCATATCTTCACGCAATAACGCGGCTGCGCGTTTCGACATGTTGCGAAAGATCTTTTCCTGAACTTCGGTATCTACGGCTTTTAACGCTTTTGCAAGGTCTTGATTGTCGAGTTCTCGAAGAGTTTTTTGAATGGCTTTGTCGTCGAGTAAAACAACATCTTCGAAAACAAACATTTTCTTTTTAATTTCTTCTGCAAGTTCGGGATCTTCCTCTTCCAACGCTTCAATGATACTTTTTTCTGTACCACGGTCAACCTGGTTAAGAACTTCAACAATTGCATCAACGCCACCGGCTGATGTATAATCTTCATTAGACAATGTGGAGAGCTTACGTTCTAAAACACGTTCAACCTCTCGTAAAACCTCGGGAGAAGTTCTATCCATTTTTGCAATACGCCGAGCCACATCAGCCTGTATCTGATGCGGTAAAGACGACAAAATTAAAGCTGCTTTGGTTGGTTCAAGATATGATAAAATAAGAGCCATCGTCTGAGGATGCTCGTTTTGTATAAAGTTTAAAAGGTGAGCCGGATCCTGACGTCGAACGAAGTCAAACGGTCTGACCTGCAATGAACTTGTGAGACGATTTAAAATATCAATGGCTTTCTGTGTACCAAGCGCTTTTTCAAGAATTCCTCGAGCAGACTCAAGACCGCCGCGAGTTATGAATTCCTGAGCCATCATCAGCTCCTGGAATTCCTGTAAAATATTTTCTTTATCGTCTGAACTTATTTTTTCAAGTCGGGCAATTTCATATGTTATGCTGTCGACCTCAGCCTCAGATAGGCGTTTCATAATTTCTGATGAAACTTCTGGACCAACAGCCAGCATAAAAATTGCTGCTTTTTGTTTACCTGTATAGTCGCTGCGTTTTGCCATTTTTAGGTTGCCACTTATATAATTAAAATAATCTTGGCATTTTGTCAACTATATTTTATGTCACATCATAAT
>Ga0224495_10000098_pt1 | contig 66266 bp, 61 predicted proteins | sample SF_Jul11_sed_USG_FD_168128 | JGI IMG/M metagenome (GOLD analysis project Ga0224495, IMG submission 168128) | Sediment microbial communities from San Francisco Bay, California, United States - SF_Jul11_sed_USGS_4_1 | ecosystem: Environmental > Aquatic > Marine > Sediment | place: USA: California...
GGTCTGCAAATCCAAGAAAGCCGCCTTCTCAAAAGTTGAATAAGGACGTTATCCTCATGGTATAATGACGGGCCGGTATGAAGATACCGGCTTTTTTATTAGCTCATATTGGTGATGGTGTCGTAGAGGCAGATCCTTATATCGCCCCTGCAATTGCCCTGAGGAGGAGAGTTCCATGAAAGTCGTCGCGTTCTTTGGCAGTCCGCGGATCGAGGGGAATACCGACATTCTGCTGCAGGAGGCGCTGAAGCCTGTCCAGGCGGGCGGCCATGAGGTCATTGAGTTCCGTCTGAACCTCCTGAACATCAAACCCTGCCAGGACTGCGGAGGCTGCACAAAGACCGGCGTTTGCGTGATCAATGACGCTATGAAGGATATCTATGAAGCGATCAGGACCGCGGACCGTTTCATCCTTGCGTCACCGATATTTTTCTATACCGTCAGCGCCCAGGCAAAGGCCATGATCGACCGTTGCCAGGCCTTCTGGTGCGAGAAGTATCTCCTGAAAAAGGACATCCCCGCCGGACCCCACGGCCGCAAAGGGCTCCTGCTCGTTGCCGCGGGCATGAACAAGGACGCTGCTGTGCAGTGCGCCGATACGGTAGCGCGCATTTTTTTCCGCACCATCAGCGTGCCGGAACATGTGATGGTCAGCGCGTTGGGAGCGGACGGGAAAGGTGATGTGCTGAAGAACAGCGCTGTGCTGAAGGAAGCTTATGAGGCGGGAAAGAAGTTAATAAGCTGAGTAAGCAGTAAGTGGTAGAGCTGTAAGTAGTCAGTAAGAAGGGCTGGTGAGGAAGAGCAAGGGCTAGTGAAGCGAAAAAGGGCTAGAGGGCTATAAAGAAGGGTAAGGATTAGAGGATCAATGGAACAGTTTGTAAATTCTGAAATCCGAAATCCGCAATCCGCAATCCGCAATCGAATCATAATGTCATTTTCACCAGTTCGTGGCCGTTCAATTTCCTGTACAGACCATCAAGCTGTTCCCTGCTCGTGGCGATGAACGTCGCGGTGATGGAGAGGTATTTGCCGTTCTTGCTGAGCTGGGATGTGTAGACCACCGGGTCCGGGTCAAGGTGCTTCTCGATGATCTCCTTGATCGCCGTTTCAAAGGCCTCGGTGTTGTAGCCCATGACCTTGAGCGGGAAGGGGCAGGGGAACTTGATGATATCTGGCTGGTCGGTCATGAGGAATAATAATACTTCCTGGTGAACTATTCAAATACAAGCTCGTATGCAGCCACAGAAAGGGTGATCGGGATGATGATCAGGTCAAGAGTGGCGCTGAAGGGCAGGTCGAGCACCGGGTGGTCGGGGGCGGATGCGGTGAACTTTTTGAGTTCCTCCTGGTCGTCCGTTGCGGCGTTATAGTCCAGCCGCGCGCCGCTCATGACTTTCGGCGTGCCATGGCTGCCGAGCGAGGGCATGGTCCGGATGGTCGCGCAGCCGGAGAGGATAATGGTTGCAAGGAGAATAATAATGAGAGCGAATGCGCGATAACGGTTATGCATAGTGCTCCTGGAACGGCTCGGCTGAGGGGCGCGGTTTTCGTGACCCTCTCGAGCCGAATGGTTAGAACGTGTCCGCACTGTTTTCTATCTAAAGAAATTGTCCCAAACAGAATATGCAATCAGGCAACAAGTGGCCAGCAAAAGAATAACAGCGATAGCTTTCAATGCGCGATCAGCCATGGATGATTCTGTCGGACGGATCAACATCGCGTATGACGTTCTTAGGCCTGGAGTACGATTCGTAATTTCTGCGATTAATTCGATTTGATATTTTGCACTACCTCTTCTTATGAGATCAAATATTGTTGCGGCCTCCTGATCTGCCGGTTCAAGGCCAGAGCCAATAATAAAATTACCTTTATCGGTAAAAACCTTGTATCTCAAATTACCTTTTATCGGTGTAAGTGTTTTGATTTCTCGCACTTGACGCCACGTGGAAAATATCTTCTTTCTCCAACCATGAAACAATATCCCATCTTCAGTCACCTCAATGTAGGTTCTCGCGAGGCTGTAATAGGCAGGAAATGGCAATGCAAAACATGCTGTGGATAGAAGAAGAAAAATTATCTTTCCTGTGAGTGAAGGTTCAATAAATACGACTACTGTTCCTAGTCCACCCGTACCAAAACAAAGGCCAAATAGCAGGGAGCGATAATTCACGCCACTATGATAGTCGTATTTTTTCTTCATGCTCTATTCTGAACTCCGGGGAGCTAGCGCGCGTGAGGAGCGTGGTTTTCGCGACTCACTCGGCGCTGGTTGGAATCTGTGGCCCTGCCTGTTAAAATACATTGAAACAATCCGCTGCTTTTGCTATTATCACTTATGCCGACAGTGCTTGAGGATGGCCCCTATCGTTTCGTCTTTTTCAGTTCTGATAAAGGGGAGCCGCCTCATATTCACATAAAACGAGAACGCCTGATCGCCAAATTTTGGCTTGATCCGGTAGTACATGCAAAAAATCGGGGCTTTCAAGGACATGAGTTGAACCACATTGCACGTCTTGTGGCAAAGCATGCACCGGCCCTTTTGGAGGCGTGGCATGAGTACTTTAGTGCTTGATGTAGAACCTATTGCCGTAGATGTGTCTGTGACGGATGATGACTTGACTGTACATCTTACCGATGGCCGTCGTATAAGTGTTCCTTTAGCCTGGTACCCTCGTCTGCTCAATGCTTCTCCGGAAGAGCGGATGCACTGGCAATTGTTAGGCGATGGCTACGCCATTGAATGGCCCGACATGGACGAACATATCGGCCTTGAGGGCTTATTGGCAGGGCGACCAAGCGGAGAGAATCCGCAATCTCTCAAACGGTGGCTCGATTCACGTCGCAGCAAGCAATAGCGTCAAAGTATTGCGACAAAGTTGTGAAGAGGGGGCGCGTTTTTCAGCGCCCCCTCTTTTTTTCTCGTACAGCTTCTTTAATTAAAACTCACTGCAATGCCTGCGGCATCGTCATAATCATTCGGACCTTGCCCCTGTTGCCATACTGCAAATAAGTCAGCCATGCCATTAAATACGGCACCATTGGTTAACTCCGCCTGTATGCTGGTCAACTTGTTATTGGTATCATAAACATTTTGCAGAGACCCTGGTTTATGATATGAATAACTTCTTTGCTGCCATTGTAAAGGGTTTTCACTTCCCTAGATACTCCTCAACCGCCTTTGCCCAGGCCTCATACCCTTTGTTCGCCAGATGCACACCGTCATCGGAAAGATAGCCCTTCTTCGGTTTCCCGTTGTTATCCACGAACCTGCTGTATATATCGAGATATTCGGTTCCATGTTCCCGGCTGATCTCGGCAAGGTGGCGGTTCAGGTCGCGGATCATGTCATTGTTGATCCAGGGCATGTCAACAGGCAGGAGACTCTGGACAACGACCTTCGCGCTTTTCCACCGGGTGGTGAAATTCCTGACGATCTCGTTGTAGGGGGCGGTGATGTCGTAGCGCTCTGAAAGGACGTTGTTGATCCCGGTCATGAGGAACACGTAGTCCGGATCTCCAGCCCGCTCACGGATGTATTCCCTGCGTTCAAGCATTTCCTCGACAGTCTCGCCGGAGATACCGAGGTTAACGACCGAGTGCCTGGGGAATCGCTCCTGCCAGTCGTACCATTCGGTGAGGGAGTCGCCTATGAATACAAGATGCGCCATAGATGACGGGAGTGTATGCGAAACAGCGGAAAATGGCAATAGAAAACCATACGAGATCGATTTTACCACGGAGGCACGGAGACACGGAGAGTGTCGGTGGTCTGCTGTTCGTCTTTCTTCGTGGCTTCGTGGCTTCATGAGAGACACCGGCTTTTCCAGTAAAGGAGTTTGACAAGGCTGTTTCCTTTGTGATACCGTAATTGCATTCGTTCCTCCGCAAGTACGTCGTTCCCGCGAATGCGGGAATCCAGGTCTTTTTACATGAAAAGAACTACCCTGTTTCTGGATCCCGGCCTTAACCGCACCGGGATGACGCACTTATGGAAGAGAATCGTCCTGTACCCGGTCGCCGGGATTATCATCCTCATCGTTCCACTGCGTGGTGAAACCATGGACCTTCCATCCTATCTCCGCCTGATCGTGAGCAAGCTGTCCCGGGACATCGGCGTGCGCTTTTATCAGGACCTGGAACGCATGGAAAAGACCGAGAAATACATTGCCGCCGAGTTCGCGTCCTTGGGCTATCCGGTGACAAAGCAGTCGTTCAAGTTTGAGGGCAGGACCTACCACAATGTGATCGCTGAACTGAAAGGGACGGACCCGGACGCGGGCGTCCTTATCATTGGGGCTCATTATGATTCGGTGCGCACCACGCCCGGGGCGGATGACAATGCCAGCGGTATCGCGGGCCTGCTGGGGATCGCAAAATTGCTCGCGGGCAAACAGCCGGGCCGCACGGTGCGCATCGTGGCCTTTGCCCTGGAAGAGCCGCCGGTCTACCGGTCTCGCAATATGGCGAGCTATCACTATGCCAAGAGCCTCCATGACAAGAAGGAAAAGGTGGAAGGCATGATCTGCCTTGAGATGATCGGTTACTTCACCGACAGGCCGGGATCGCAGCACTATCCGCTGCCGTTCATGAAGCTCAAGTTCCCGAAGATCGGGAACTTCATCGCCATGGTGGGGAACAGGAAGTCGAAGCAATTTACCGATACCATCGCGTCAAATTTCAAGCAGGCAACGGACCTGCCCTTCGTGACTTTGAACGCTCCTGCGATCGTGGTGGGCATCGATTTCTCGGACCACTGGTCCTTTGGCAAGTTCAATTACCCCGCGTTCATGGTCACGGACACGGCCTTCTACCGCAATCCCAATTACCACGCGCCTTCGGACCTGCCGGACACGCTCGACTACAGCCGTATGGCCAAGGTGGTGGAGGGGCTGGCAGGGGCAGTAGAAAAAATGAACAAGTAGTAAGGGGTAGAGGGGTAAAACACTCTGGCCCTTCTTCTGCTTCACTAGCCCTGTAGCCCTTCAGTTGCCTCATTAGCCCTTGTTTTTCCCTTTTCTTCCCTGTATTCTGTTTTCATCGGCACTACTTCCCTCGTGGTCCCCAGGAGAGCCCATGATCCTTACCAAGATCCAGGAAGCCGCGTCGCTCTATCCGGAGAAGGTCGCCATCCAGATCAAGGAAAGCGACTCCTACCGGCAGTATTCCTATCAGGAACTCATTCAGGCAATAGCGTCGGTAAGCAGGGGCCTGTCGCTCCAGGGGATCCGGAAGGCCGACCGGGTCGCCATTTTGTCCGAGAACCGGCCGGAGTGGGTCATCGCCTATCTCGCTATAACTTCGCTCGGCGCGGTGGTCGTCCCTCTGGACGCGCAGCTCACGGAAAAAGAGGTCGCGGTGCTGCTGGGCAACTGCGCGGCAAAGGCAGCGTGCGTGTCCTCCTCCACGCGGGACAAACTTCCCCGGGGCGGGGCGGCAATGGTCATCTCCTTTGATGCGGGCGACGGCGTGCTGTTCTCCGACCTGATGAGGTCCCATCGGACGGCGCCCATGCCCGCTGCTCCCTATGACAGCGACCTTGCCGCGATCCTGTACACTTCGGGGACCACGGGCGATCCCAAGGGCGTCATGCTGTCCCACGGCAACCTTGCCGCGAATTGCGCCAGCGCCATCAAGCTCGATATCATCTATCAGACCGACAACCTGCTCTGCCTTTTGCCGCTGCACCACACCTATCCTGCCATGGCCTGCATGCTGCTGACGCTTTCCCTTGGCGGCACCATGACCATGCTGAACAGCCTCAAGGGGCCTGATATCATCGCCTGCATGCAGGAGACCGAGATCAGCGTGCTCGTGGGCGTGCCCCAGCTCCTGACCGCGCTGCGCAGGGCGATCTTTGACAAGATCGATGCAAGCCCGAGCCATCTCCGGGTGATCGCCAAATCCCTGCTCGGCCTGAGCGGGCTCGTCCGCAGGACCACGGGCGTCCTGATCGGCAGGAAACTGTTCAGCAAGGTGCATGAACGGTTCGGTCCCAAGTTCCGGCTCATGGCGAGCGGCGGAGCGCGGCTGGACCCCGATGTGTTCACGGACATGTCGAACCTCGGGTTCATGGTGATCGAGGCCTATGGTCTTACCGAGACATCGCCCGCGGCGACGTTCAATCCCGTGGGCAAGCAGAAGGCCGGATCCATCGGAGTACCGATCCCTGACGTGGAACTGAGGATCGTTAACCCTGACAAGACCGGGATGGGCGAGATCGCGATCAAGGGACCGAACGTGATGCTGGGCTACTACAAAAAGCCCGAGGCATCGGCGGAAGTGCTGAAGGACGGCTGGTTCTACACCGGCGACCTGGGTTACCGGGACAGGGACGGCTACTACTTCATCACCGGCAGGTCCAAGGAGATGATCGTTCTTTCCACGGGCAAGAAGGTCTTTCCTGACGAACTGGAGAAGTTCTATAAGCAGCTGCCGGCGATCAAGGAGATCTGCATGGTCCAGACCGAACGGGGTCTGGAAGCGGCGGTGGTGCCGGATTTCGACTATCTCCGGAAGATGAACATCGCCAATGCCCGCGAGACCATCGGTTTCGAGATCGAGGACCTTGCCAAGGACCTGGCGCCGTATAAGCGGATCTCCGGTCTCAAGGTGTTCAAGGATTCCCTGCCGGTCACGCGGCTCGGTAAACTGCGGCGGGCAAAGGTTCGGGAACAGTATCTCTCCGGCGGGGAGCGTGTAGAAAAGACCGTGCGCGAGGAGGATATGGGACTGCTTGAAACGGAGACCGGAAAAAAGACGGTCGCCTGTCTCGCGCCGTTCTCGGCAAAGAAACACATTGTTCCCGACGACAACCTGGAGATCGATCTGGGGCTCGACTCCCTGGCCCGGGTCGAACTGGTGGTAAGTCTTGAGCGGACCTTTGGCGTGGGTCTGCCGGAATCCTTCGGGTCTTTGGTCTTTACGGTGCGCGACGTGGTGGAGAAGATGGAGGAGCGTCTTGCCGCCGGGCCGTCGGGGCCGGGCGCGCACGTTCGACTGACCTGGTCCGATATCCTGTCTGAGGAGCCTGCAGAAGAGGCAAAGCGGCTGGTGCGGCTCAAGCGAAATCCGCTTTGCGTCGCAGGGTGGGCTGCGGCTATCTTCCTCCTGAAGATATTCTTCCTGGTCTACGGCCGCATGACCGTGCGCGGCAGGGAAAATTTGCCGAAGAAGGGGCCGTACCTGCTGACGCCGAACCACCTGAGCAATGCCGATGCGTTCCTGCAGGCCGTTGCCATGCCCCTCTCCATCGCGCGGCAGGTCTTCTATCTCGGAGACACCAAGTTCTTCGGCGGGCCGGTGTCATCGCGCATCGCCCAATACATGCAGGTCATTCCTGTGGACATGGAAGCGAAGCTCTTCAACGCGCTCCAGCTATCGGCATTCATGCTCCGGGAGGGCAAGGTGCTCTGCGTGTTCCCCGAGGGCGCTCGTTCACGGGACGGAAAGATCAAGGACTTCAAGAAAGGCGTCGGTATCCTTGCTAAGGAACTGAACGTGCCGCTGGTCCCGGTGGCCATTACCGGTACCTTTGAGTTCCTGCGGCCCGGGAGCAACGTGCCCCGGCCGGCCAGGGTGAGCGTGACCTTCGGCAAACCGCTCTATCCCGGAGAAATGGGATATGAGGAGATCGTGAAGAGGCTCTACGGGGAAGTGGTGGAGTTGTTGGAGAAGTAACGAGAGGCGAGAGGCAAGAGACAAGAGACGAGAGACAAGAGACGAGAGACGAGAGACAAGAGACGAGAGACAACAAGCCCATTCAACGCAGAGTGACGCTGAGAACCCTATGATGAAAGCTGAAGAAGAGAAATCCTGGAAGCAGGCAGCGAATATCATAGGCGACTTTCATGGAATTTTCAGCATTGAATGAAGTGTCCTCTTTACAGCAGTCGTAACGCACTTATGGACATCAAAAAGATACTGTCATATTTCAGCAAGACCAAGGAAGGCCCTCAGCCGAAGATCGCGCTGGTACTGGGCGGCGGATCAGCTCGCGGTTTCGCGCATATCGGCGTGATCCGGGTGCTGGAGAAGGAGAATATCCCCGTCGACATGATCATCGGAACGAGCGTGGGCAGCCTGATCGGCGCGATCTATGCCTATGATGTCAACAGCTTCGAACTGGAGTGGAGCGCCTTCAGTCTCGAACGGGACGATATTTTCGATTACGGTCTGGTCACGGCATTCACGGGAATGGGTGCGGCAAAGGGCGAGAAGCTGGAAGCCTTTGTCCGGAGCAAAATTCCGATCGAGAACATCGAGGACCTGAAAATCCCTTTTGCGGCGGTGGCTACTGATCTGAAGCAGGGAAAGCGGGTCGTCCTGGACCGGGGGCCGGTGGCACGGGCGGTCCGGGCAAGCTGCGCGATTCCGGGCGTGTTCCAGCCGGTGGAGCAGGATGGACGTTTGCTGGTGGACGGCGGCGTGGTGGACAACATCCCGGTTTCCGTTGCCCGTGAGCGCGGCGCGGACATCATCATTGCCGTGGATATCGGTGTGAGCATCGAGAACAACGACATATCCAACCTCTTCGAGGTCGTTCTCCAGTCGATCCAGATCATGGCGGCCGAGAACGTGAAAGTCAAGGCAAAGGAAGCCGACGTGCTCATATCACCGGCACTGGGCAAGGTGGGTATGATGGATTTCAGCAAGAAGAAGCTCTGCATGCAGGCCGGCATCGAGGCGACGCAGAAAGCCTTGCCCGCCATAAAGGATAAGATCGATGCCTGGAGAAGATCGTGATCCCCCCGGGGACCGTTCCGTCATTCGGCAAGGAGAAACAATCATGAAGCATACAGTCTCGCTGCTCTTATGTGTTCTGCTGGCGCTTACGTCCTGCAAGACCATGGAGGGACCGGGTAACGGCATTGAACTGCCGCGGCCGAAGGTGGCGCTGGTGCTCGGCGGAGGAGCTGCCCGGGGCTTCGCGCACATCGGCGTGATACGCGCGCTGGAGCAGGAAAAGATCCCGATCGATATGGTCGTGGGCACGAGTGTGGGCAGCTTGATCGGAGCGATCTATGCAGCCGACCGAAACAGCTTTGAGCTTGAGTGGACCGCCTTCACCCTGGAGAAGGAGACCCTGTTCGATTACGGGATCATGAACGCGTTCACCGGCATGGGTATTGCCAAAGGTGACAAGCTGGAGGAATTCGTCAAAAGCAAGATAACCATCGCGAACATCGAGGGTCTCATGATCCCCTACGCTGCCGTGGCAACGGACCTGAATCGCGGTGAGCGTGTTGTGCTTGAGAGGGGATCTGTTGCGAAAGCGGTGAGGGCCAGCAGCGCCATTCCGGGCGTGTTCCAGCCGGTGAACCATCTGGGGAGGAACCTCGTGGACGGCGGCGTGATGGATAATATCCCTGTTGCCGTGGCGCGCGAGCGGGGTGCGGACCTCATTATCGCCGTAGACATAAGCGAAAACGTGACCAACTTCAATCTCACCAACCTTCTTGATGTGATGCTCCAGTCCATAACCATCATGGGCGCGGAAAACGCCAAGGCCAGAAAAAAGGACGCTGATGTGCTTATTGCGCCGGCGGTCGGCGATGTGGGAATGCTGGATTTCACCCAGAAGAAGCGCTGCATGCAGGCCGGGATCGAGGCGACGCAGAAGGCCATGCCGGAGATCAAGGCGAAGATCGAGGAATGGGGGAGGAAGCGGCTGGCGCAGAAGTGAGGTGACTCCATGGAGGATCATATACGTTCACCACAGAGACACAGAGGAAACCGTCTACTTCCACAGGGAACTGACGGAACGGCTGATTGCCTGCGCTATCGAGGTGCATCGTCATCTCGGTCCGGGTCTGCTCGAATCCGCCTATGATGAGTGCTTTTGCTACGAGCTTGAAAAGAACGGCATTCCTTCGGAACGTCAAAAAGCACTCCCCTTGACCTACAAGGAGATCAAGCTTGACTGCGGATATCGCATGGATGTGGTTGCAGACAGGAAAGTGGTCGTAGAGCTTAAATGTGTTGATAGGATATTGCCGATCCATGAGGCCCAGCTGCTGACCTATCTGAAACTGTCGGGATGCAAGGTGGGTCTCCTCATCAATTTTCATGCTGCCACATTGAAAGAAGGGATCAAGAGGCTTGTCTTGTAGGGGCTCTCAGTGTCTCTGTGCCTCTGTGGTTCCTGAACTGAAAGGCTATTTTCATGATCGCTAAGTTCAAGATCATCCTCGAGATGATCAAGTTCGAGCACACCATCTTCGCGCTGCCCTTTGCCTTCACCGGCGCGCTTCTGGCCCTGGACGGTCTTCCGTCATGGTCCCAGGCGTTCTGGATCATTGTCGCCATGGTCGGCGCGCGGTCCGCGGCAATGGGGTTCAACCGCTGGGCTGACCGGAAGATCGACGCCGAGAACCCGCGCACCAGGACCCGGGCACTGCCGCTGGGCCTGGTGACGCCTGGTCAGGTACTTGTCTTCATCGCGGTCTCGTCAGCAATACTGATGGTCGCAGCGTATATGCTGAATCCTCTGTCCTTTTATCTGTCCCCGCTGGCGCTGGCCATCGTGTTCTTCTATTCCTATACCAAGAGATTCACCTTCCTGGCGCATGCTTTTCTTGGATTGGCCATCTCAGGCGCGCCTATGGGCGCCTGGATCGCCGTGACCGGACGGTTCGAACTTCCCGCGCTCGTCCTCGGGACCGCAGTGCTGTTCTGGCTCCTGGGATTCGATATCCTCTACGCCCTTCAGGACCTGGATTTCGACCGCGCGTCGGGTCTCCATTCGATCCCGCAGAGATTCGGCATCAGGACGTCGCTCTGGATCTCCCGGGTATCCCATGGGGTGACCATGTTTGCGCTGTTCTCGCTCTACTGGCTTCTGCCGGTCGGGTTGTACTATTTCTCCGGCGTGCTGACAGCCCTGGGGCTGATCGTATACGAGCATTCCCTGGTAAAGGAGAACGACCTGTCGAAGCTGAATATGGCGTTCTTCAATATGAACGGATGGATCAGCGTTACAATCTTTATGTTCACCCTCCTCGATGTGCTGATGTAAATACTGCTAGAATAGAAAAAACGAATGCGGTTTCGCGCGAAGCCGCAAAGTCGCAAAGAACATCGGAACAAGCTCATTCTCTGGAACCGGGATTTGCTTTGAGTTTTTGCGCGAGACGCTTTAGTGGTTGATTTTTGCAAAGACAGGATTCACTATAAATCACGCTACGAGGTACCCATGCATACGTCTGCGAATCACCATCAGCCTCAAGCCATCCGGCTTGCCGATTACAGGCCCTATGACTACCGCATAGAGACCGTGAACCTCCAGTTCGAACTGGGCGAGGACAGGACCATTGTCAAATCGCTCATGACCGTGGTCTGCATTCACGATACATGCGAGGGTATCCATCCGCTGGTGCTGAACGGCAGCGGACTGAAGCTTCTCTCCGTGCGGCTCAACGACCGGGCGCTGACCGAGCGGGACTACAAGATCGACGACGAGACCTTGACGATCATCCCGGTGCCGGACCGGTTCTCGCTCGAGATCGACACGGAGATCGACCCCGGCGCGAACACCGAGCTGTCCGGTCTCTACCGTTCGGGCAGCATGTTCTGCACCCAGTGCGAGGCCGAGGGTTTCCGGAAGATCACCTATTTCCCTGACCGGCCCGATGTGCTTACCCGGTTCATGACGACCATCGTGGCGGACAAGGCAAAGTATCCTGTGCTCCTGTCCAACGGGAATCTGGTCGGGAAGGGGGACTCGGACAAAGGAAGGCATTTCGCAACCTGGCACGATCCCTTTCCCAAGCCCGCATACCTATTCGCGCTCGTGGCGGGTGACCTGGCGCGGATAGAGGACGACTTCATCACCATGTCCGGCAAAAAGGTTGGACTCCATATCTATGTGCAGCACCACAACAAGGATAAATGCGGCCATGCCATGCTGTCGCTCAAGGAAGCGATGAAATGGGACGAGAAGGTCTACGGCCGGGAGTATGACCTGGACCTCATGATGATCGTCGCGACCGATGATTTCAATATGGGAGCCATGGAGAACAAGGGCCTGAACATATTCAACTCCAAGTATGTGCTCGCAAAGCCCGAGACCGCAACGGACAGCGACTACCAGGGGATCATGGGTGTGGTGGGGCATGAGTATTTCCATAACTGGTCCGGCGACCGGGTGACCTGCCGCGACTGGTTCCAGCTTTCGCTCAAAGAGGGATTTACGGTGTTCCGTGACCAGCAGTTCATGGAGGACATGACCTCTGCCGGTGTCAAGCGGATCAGCGATGTGAGCATCCTCAGGGCCCACCAGTTTCGCGAGGACAGCGGTCCCATGGCGCATCCGGTTCGGCCCGATTCCTATGTTGAGATCAACAACTTCTACACGGTAACGGTCTACAACAAGGGCGCGGAAGTGATCAGGATGCTGCGGACCCTGCTTGGACCGGAAGGTTTCAGAAAGGGAACGGACCTCTACTTTTCCCGCCACGACGGCCAGGCGGTCACCACCGATGATTTCGTCAGGGCATTGGAAGACGCGAACAAGACCGACCTTTCGCAGTTCAAACGCTGGTATACCCAGTCCGGGACACCGGAGCTGACAGTGACCCGTCGCTATGAGCCGCGGGATAAGACCTACTCATTGACCTTCAAGCAGAGCTGTCCTCCGACCCCGGGCCAGGTACAGAAAGAACCCTTTGTCATCCCCATTGCTGTTGGTTTGCTGGGGAAGGACGGGAAGGACCTTATTCTTAATATCGACGCGGGGACACGGGGACGCGGAGATGCGGAGAAGGGAATGCCCGACAGGGGGCGACAGGGCGGCACGACAACAGCCATCCTCGAACTGCGGGAGGCGGAGCAGACCTTCACTTTCACGGATATTTCGGAAGAGCCGGTGCCGTCGATGCTTCGGGGCTTCTCAGCCCCGGTCAGGGTGAAGCTCGACCTGACCGATGACGAACGGCTGTTCCTCATGGCCCACGACTCCGATGCCTTCAACCGCTGGGACGCGGGGCAGCAGCTTGCGGTGAAGCTCATTCTGGATCTGGTAAAGGATTTCCAGGCCGGACGGCAGCTCGCGCTCGATAATCTGTTCATCGACGCGTTCAGGAATATCCTTGAAAGCGAACTGAAGGACAAGGCGTTCCAGGCTTTCGCGCTCTCGCTTCCGGGCGAGACCTATCTTTCCGATTTCCTCCCGGTCATAGATCCTGACGCCATATTCGAAGCAAGGACCTTTGTTCAGCAGACCCTGGCGGCGGCGCTGAAGCAGAGCTTTCTCAGGGTCTACCGGACGAACGTAGATACCGGTCCCTATCTGCCGGAGCAGGAGGCCATGGGCAAGCGGAGCCTCAAGAATATCTGCCTCTCCTATCTTGCGGAACTGGAGGACGAGGACGTGCGGAAGCTCTGCGTGGACCAGTTCAACACCGCGAACAATATGACGGACCGCGTGGCCGCGCTGGTGAACCTGGCGAACAATGATTGCCGTGAGAAGGATGAAGCGCTCGCGTCATTCGGCGAGCAGTGGAAGGACGATCCCCTGGTAATGGACAAGTGGTTCGCTATTCAGGCAACCTCGCGGCTGTCGGACACGCTCGGCCGGGTGAAGGCTCTCATGAAGCACCCGGCTTTCACCATCAAGAACCCGAACAAGGTGCGCGCGCTGATCGGCGCGTTCTCGTCCAACGCCGTCCGGTTCCACGACCTGTCGGGCGAAGGATACCGGTTCCTCGGGGACAACGTTCTTGCCATAGACCCGCTGAATCCCCAGATCGCCGCCAGGCTTGTTTCCGCTTTTACGCTCTGGAAACGGTATGAGGCCGGCCGCCAGAAGCTCATGAAGGCCGAACTGGAGCGCATTCTGAATACGCCGAAACTGTCCAAGGATGTATACGAAGTGGTATCGAAGAGCCTGGCGTAAGGCGGGGGGAGCTTACAGAAGCAGTTTCTCGAACTCGCCGGCGGACACGGCCTTGCTGAAGTAGAAGCCCTGGCCCATGTCGCACCGGAGCAGGTGCAGGATGTTCCTTTGCTCTTCGGTCTCCACGCCTTCGGCAATGGTCTTGAGCCCGAGGCTCCGGGCGAGGGTCGTGATGGCGGTGATGATCGAGGCCGAGTCCTGGTCCCTGCTGACGTCGCGCACAAAGGAAATATCGATCTTCAGATTGTCGACCGGCAGTTTCTTGATGTAGCTGAGTGAAGAATACCCCGTCCCGAAGTCGTCCACCGACAGCGTCACTCCCACGTCCTTCAGTCTTTTCAGCGTTTTGATCGCGAAATCCATGTCCTGCATGAACACGGTCTCGGTCACCTCGAGCGTCAAGCGCCGGGGGTCGAAACCGAAATTGTTGATCGTGTCCCGGACCATCGCCACCAGGTGCTGGTGCCGGAACTGGACCATCGACAGGTTCACGGACACGGGAAAATGGCGGTTCATCCGCTCCCATTTGCTGATCTGGTTGCACGCGGTCTCGAGGATCCATCGGCCCACCTCGATCACCATGCCGGTCTCCTCGAGAGAGGGAATGAACCGTGCCGGTGAAACGACCCCGAGCTCGGCGTTCTGCCAGCGGACGAGCGCTTCAGCGCCCGCGACCTTTCGCGTCTGCAGGTCGCAATAGGGCTGGTAGTGCAGGAGGTATTCGCTGTTCCTGAGCGCGGCGAACAGCCGCCGTTCAAGAATGAAGAATTCCTTGACCCGGTTCGTGATCTCCTGGTCAAAGAACTGGATCATGTTGCGGCCCTGGGCCTTCGCGCTTGCCAGCGCGAGGTCCGCGTTCTTGAGGAGCGTCCAGGCGTCATCCCCGTGGCCGGGATGGACCGCGATGCCGGTCGAGATGGTGACGATGATGTCGTGACCGCCGGCCGAGATCGTCTGGGACAGCGCTGTGCGAAGCTGCTGCGCGACCGCGCCCGCAAGCACCGGGTTCCTCTCGTCAACATGGATAACGCAGAACTCGTCGTTCCCTGTTCGCGCCACGATGTCGGCCGGTGAGACCGATGACTGGATCAAGCCGGCGATCTGCTTCAGTACGTCATCGCCGGCGTCAGAGCCGCACAGGTCGTTCACATGCTTGAACCGGTCGATATCCAGGATCAGGACCGATAGGGACGAACCCGCTGCCATGGCCGCGCGGACCGACTGTTCCAGCTGGCCGATCAGGGTGCGCCGGTTCGGCAGTCCGGTGAGCGGATCGTACCGGCCAAGATAATCGATGCGGTCCTCCAGGTGACGTTCCCGCGTCAGGTCACGGGCCGTGGATACCATTCTCGTAACGACACCCTTGTCGTTCCGAAAGGGCACGACACGCTCCCCGATGAGCAGCGGCCCTCCCTCCCGCGTTCTGCCGTCGATGTCTTTCATGAATTCGCCGCCGGAACGGACCGTATCGCGCATCTGGCGGAACAGGCCGGCATCATTATACCAGGGCATGCGCGGCGACGGCCATATGTTGACGAGCGTGTCTTTGAGGTAGCCGGTGGACCGTTCCACGGCATCATTGACATACTCGATCCTGCCGGAGGTGGTCATGATGGTTATCAGGTCGCTGGATGCATCGGCGGCCTGGCGGAAGCGACCGATCGCGCTGTCCGATCTTCTGCGGCGCAGCACTTCCCGACGGAACAATGCCGACAGTGCGAATATCACGATAAAGATCGCGAGAGCAAAAGCGAAGGCCAGGGACCACAGTCGAAGAAGGGAAGGGCGATCAAGGCCATCAAGTGAGGGCAGCGGTGAGTGCTCGATAAAGGAAACGTGAGAGAGAACGAGGCCTCCTGCCGCAGCTGTCAGCAGGAGCATGCCAAGGCTGAGTATACGGAAAAATCTATTTTGTTTGAATATCTTCATCGCAGGGTGTCTGTCGCCGGCCGGAATGTGCAGGAATTATAGCACAGCTGGGAGGTGCCGTTGAAGAAGAGATATGAACTGCTTGTGACGGCGGAGGTGCCGGGCGGGGTTTCAACTTGCAATTTGAAAGGACTTATACTATCTTCACGTCAGGAGCGGAGATAGTTAGGAGGTGTTCAATGGCATTTACAGAGATAAAGACCAGTGAGTTGAAGGACAATCCTTTTACCCTGATCGGCAGCGACTGGATGCTGATCACGGCAGGCTCCCTGGAAAATTTCAACACCATGACCGCGAGTTGGGGCGGCCTGGGAGTATTATGGGAGCGAAAGGTCAGCTATATATTCATCAGGCCGAACCGCTATACCTACGAGTTCGTCGAGCGTTCGCCGCTCTTTTCCCTGTCCTTCTTTGAGGAGAGCCAAAGAAAGACGCTCCAGTATTGCGGTACCCATTCCGGCAGGAATACGGATAAGGTGAAGGAGGCGGGCCTGACTCCCGTCCACGACGGCGGACTCGTCTATTTCAGCGAGGCCAGGCTGGTGCTCGGCTGCAGGAAGGTGTACTTCCAGGATGTCGATCCCGGGAAGTTCCTTGATCCGGCGATCAACAGCATGTATCCCCAGAAGGACTACCACCGGATGTACGTGGGTGAGATCGTGAAATGCCTGCGAAAAGGAGCGTGACCATGCCGACCGTGATAAAGTCGCCCAAGATCATCGAGGCTGCGGGGAATAAACCGAAGATCATTGAAGAATATATTGGCAGGGTAAACAGCGGGACCGAGGAGATGAGCATTGCGCGGATGAAGAGCCCGTCCGGGTGGATTGAGCCGGCACAAAGGCCGGATTTTGATGAATATACCGTTGTGCTGAAGGGGATGCTGCGCGTTGAGACCGACAAGGGATCACAGGATATTACCGCGGGGCAGGCAGTGATCATCCGGAAAGGAGAACGGGTGCGGTACAGCACTCCGGGTCCCGAGGGCGCGGAATATGTGGCCGTATGCATGCCCGCGTTCTCACCGGGGACGGTCCACCGGGAAGAGTAAAAGCAGTTCCTGATCAGCAGCGGGCAGTTATTCTCATCACCAGACGAGGAGCAGGGTATGGCATTGGATCTCGAGTCGCGGTTGCGGGGCACACGGCGGGGGCATATCACTCTTGAGTTCTTTACGAACAGCGCCCACTTTCCGATCGCGAACATGTTCCTGGAATTGCTGCACGAAGGTGCGGAACTGATCCTTAAACCCGATCTCTACGTCACGCTCTCCGCCGCGATCGCACAGGCCTTTTATCTCGGCACATGGAAGTTCGCGGGAACGCCGCGGCCATTTCTCGGGAACCTGATAGGACCGGCGGTCTATACGATAGCGGAAACGGTGATCGAAGGACCGGCGTTCTTCGGCTCCTTGAGCCATATCGCGTACATACTCTTCAGTGTGGTCATCGGACTGCTGCAGGAGGTCCGGCTGACCGCAGGAAACAGGGCACAGCAGGTCATCTATATCGTTGAGAACGTCGTCCGGACCAGCATTCTGCCGGTCATGTACTGGATCTTCGAAGCCGCGGATGATCCTAAATACGCGACACTTGCCGGATTTGTGAGCGACGGAAGCCATATGTTCATTATGCTGTCGCTTGTTTTTATTGGCGCGATCCTGGGTCTTGCTGATGTGATAGCAGAGTCCTATCAATCGATACTGCGAGAAACAGCTCACGAGCTCCGGAAGTATTCCGAATGGTTCCTGGGCCGGGACCTTCTGGATTCCGCCGTGGCGGATCCCACGGCGCTCTCTATCCGGCGGCGCGAGCGGACGATGGTCTTTATGGATATCCGGGGATTTACCGGCTGGAGCGAGACACAATCGCCGGAAATGGTCGTGGAGATGTGGAAGGGTTGATCGGCAGCAGTGAAGTGAAAGGCTATGATGTGATAGGCGACACAGTGAATACCGCCAAGAGGATCTGCGATAAAGCGTCGGGCGGCGAGGTGCTGCTTTCCGAAAACTCGAAACGCCTTCTCGAAGGTGGCGCTGATTTTGGCGAGCCTGTCCAGATAGCGGCAAAAGGCAAGGCGGAGCTGCTGACGGTGTACAAACTGCGGAACATCGTGACGAAACCTGTCTGACGGGTCATGGCGGGTCAAGGAGTTCGCCAGATACCAGGATCAGATCGGAAAAAGACAGCGGGGAGGGAATTGCTTGATGGGGGAGCGTTAATCGGTGATCGAGCAGAGGTTCAACCCCCCGCGAGTTTGGCTGATGAGCGTGTCCTTGCTGCAGCCGGTGCAGGAAAACTTGTCGCGATTGTTCAGCTCCTGCCTTCTGAGCAGGCATACTTCTTTGACGATCATGTCGTCGAAAAGTTTGCAGAAGAACCGTTCAAGGACCTCTCCGCAGCCGGGTTTAAAGCCGCTCTTCAGATCATTTCTCATTCCGCTCATAACTACATCCCTCTCGAGCAAATCCTCTGAGCATCCTTCGGGGCGCCGCTCGATGCCATACATCCAGTAGGTTCAATTATTATAGGTTTCCCGGCGATTGTCAACCATCCCGATGGGGTATTTTTCGGGTATTAATGAGGCAGGGCAATTCCTGGACCTGGTGCACAATACGGCGGGAAACGTCCCGCGCGTCGAAACCGCTCGTTAGTCCATAAGGCGTTCGACCTCCTGGGCGGTCACCGCTCGGCTGAAATAGTATCCCTGGGCCATGTCGCACTTCAGGAGACGCAGGATCTTCCACTGGTCCTCGGTCTCCACACCTTCAGCAATGGTCCGGAGGCTCAGGCTATGGGCCATATTGATGATGGCTGATACGAGCGATGTGGCGTCAGGATCCGCGGCCACGTCCTTGACAAAGGACTGGTCGATCTTGACATAGTCCACGGGAAAACGCTTGAGATAGCTGAGCGACGAATAGCCGGTGCCGAAGTCATCGATGGATATGGATACGCCGATGGATTTGAGCCGCTTCAGGATCGTGATGGCGGACTCCTGGTCTTTCACAAAGGTGCTCTCGGTAACCTCCAGGGTAAGCCGTCGCGGATCGATCGCGTACTCCTTGATGACGCTCTCCACGGTCTCGGCAAGGAACTCGTGCCGGAACTGGGAGAAGGACAGGTTTACCGATACGGGCAGCTGCATCTTCCCGTTATCCCATGCCTTGATCTGGGCGCAGGCGGTCTGGAGCACCCATTTGCCCACATCGATGATCATCCCGGTCTCTTCGAGCATGGGGATGAACTTGACCGGTGACACAAGGCCGAATTCGTCGTTCTTCCATTTGAGCAGCGCTTCCGTTCCCGCGATGCGGCCTGACGACAGGTAGCAGTAGGGCTGGTAGGTGAGCGTGTACTCCTTGTTCCTGAGCGCGTCCACGAGCCGCCGCTCCATGAAGACCAGCTCGGTCACGCCCACGTTCATGTCGGAGGTGTAGAACTGATAGTTGTTCCGTCCCAGCGCCTTTGCCTTGCCCAGGGCCGTGTCGGCGTTCTTCATGAGCGTGTTCGCGTCCTTGCCGTCGTCAGGGTAGAGGGATATTCCGCAGGCAAGGGTGACCGATATCTCTTCTCCGCCGGACATGATGATCTGGGGCACGTTCTTCATGATCATCTTCACGAACAGGATGACGTCGGAGGGCTTCTGGATGTCATGGAGAATGATGCCGAACTCATCGCTGCCGAGACGGGCCACGGTGTCATCTTTGCTCACCGAAACGGACAGGCTCTCGGCGACCTGCTTCAGCATCTTGTTGCCCGCATCGAGCCCGTAGATCTCGTTGATGTACTTGAACCGGTCGATGTCGATGGTCAGGATCGCCATGGTTCCCGTGCCCTTGGAAGCGCGCGTGCGGTCGCGGTTCAGTCGTTCCACAAAGACGCTGCGGTTCGGTAGGCCGGTCAGGTCGTCGTAGGAGGTGAGGAAGGTCAGCTTCTCCCGCATTGTCTTGAGCGGGGTGACATCGCTTGCCGTGACCAGGGCATGGGTGACGTTTCCCCGCGCGTCGGTGATGGGCGTTACGACCTCGTCCAGCACTGTCTGCTCGCCGTTCTTTTTCCGTATCGTCACTTCGGCCTGGAAAGAGAATCCCGAAAGGACGGTGTTCCACATTTCACCGAGGAGCTTGGGATCGCCATGTTCCGACCGTAGCAGGTCAAGGCCCCGGGCGATGACCTCGTCCCGGGTGTAGCCGGTCACATCCTCCACAGCCTTGTTCACGTACTCGACCGTTCCGTCCCGGTCCGTGATGAGCACGATGTCCGCGGACTGCTCCACGGAAAGGGAAAGTTTCTTCAGCAGTTCCTCGGCCTGCTTCATTTCGGTCATGTCCCGGACAACGACCGCGAACCCCGCGAGCCCGCGGTCCGGCGATCTGCGGGCAACGACCGCCATATGGGCATGGAACGAGGAGCCGTCCTTGCGAAGCATCCAGACGTTCATTTCATGGCGTCCGTCAGCCGCGCTTGTCCTGAGGGCGGACTCGATCCTGCCGGCGGTCGCGTCATCCTGAGGAAAGAGGCAGTTGACGGACCTTCGCGTGATCTCGTCCTGGGCGAAACCAAAGAGCCTTTGGGCGCCGGGATTCCAATTGGCGGTCCTGCCGTCGCTATCCAGCAGGAAGACCGCGGTGTTCTTGACCCCGTCGGTCAGCAACTGCAGGAGTTCGTTCTGCTCTTTCAGTAAGAGCGCGAGTTCCCGCGCCCGCCTGCTTTCCCTGCGCATCGCCGAAAGGGCGGCGGTAACAATAATGACGGTGAGCACAAGCATGAAACCGAGAATGGAAAACGTCATGGCGCCTCCCCGGACAGACGTAGAGGCTTGGGCAAAGGACGAAAGCGGCGTCATGAAGATCAGGAGGAGCGCATGGCACGCGGACCTCACTGAAATCCTTGCGACATCAGGGAACAGGAGGTTTCTATGGGGACAGCGGTAAGGCTGCATAATGAATTCCTGCGCAGGCCGGGCGAATGCTCCCGGGGCTTGCGGAATGTGTCCCGGAAAGATGCACTAATTAATATTGTAGCTTAGCACAGGGCTTTTTAAAAGGTTAATTTCCTGTGATGCTATGTCGGGTGGCGGGGCAGGGATAGTTCGATAAAGTCTTCCTGTGATACAATTATCGCAGCCAACGAGAATTTCAGGAGAAATGCATGGAGCGGGAACGCGGGAACGATGACAGCGAGAGGGACGAACTGGCGCGGAGGGTCCGCAGCATCGAGGAACGGCTGGACAGTCTGGAGGAGCGGGGTCAGGGAGGGGTGATGGCGCATCCGGCCTGGCCGCTGGCCACAGGACTGACCGCTGTCGTGTTCGCTTACCTGGGGATGGCAGTTCCACGGCACCCCTATCAGTATCTTTTCGCGGCGTTGCTGCTGGCACTGTCCTATCACCGTGGCTTTCTCCTGCTCTTCACCGGAAAGTGGCGATGGACCCTGGCGGCAACGAACTTCGTGAATTTGTCCTATTTCTTCATGATCATACTCGGCGGAGGGGTGCGGCATCCTCTGTTCTGGTTAAAAGCGCCCGCGGTCATAAAACAGCCGGCGCCGGACGGGACTTCCTGGTACGGCAGGATGGTGCCTGATTATTCCCTTCAGTGGAGCGACATAGCCGGTCTGTCGGACTGGAGCATCGATGTCACGAAGGTCCAGGCCTTTCTGCTCATTGCGACGCTGGCAGGCGCTCTCTTCCGTTTCCCGGGATTCACGTCCCTTGCCGCAACAGCACTGCTGATCGTCTCGATCCCCGCGTATCTGGCATTTACCTGGGATTGGGTCATGCTGTTCCTGATCCTGGCCAGCATCGCCCTCTATCTTCAGTCGCAGCCTGCACTGCCGCGTTATCGGTACCGGGACGGTCCCGGCCGTTGGTCGTGATGAATGCCGGACACCGCTGGACAGGAGCAGATCAGAGCTCGATCTCGTTGAGCTGGGGATAGACGAAGAGCGTGAAGTCGTACTGGACGCGGTCGTGGCGGAGCGCGAAGTAGGGCGACAGGTTCTCGAGAGAGAATCGCACCATATCTTCGGGCGACGTATAATTGAGTTCCGGGTCCTTTATGGGGGTGTGGGAGGAAAGCGCGTTCAGCGCAAGCCCTTTGTTGCAATGCTTGAAGAGCGTCATGAGCGTGTTCAGGAGGTCGTCCTTGACCCCGGGGACCAGGTAATTGAATACCCCGCAAATGACGATATAATCGTAGAACCCCTCGAGCGGATCTACCTCCTCTTCAATATCCATTACCTCAAACGTGCATTCGGGATATTTCTGCCGGGCAAGTTCGATGAAGTTCTCGTTCATGTCGACTCCGGTATAGCGCACGTCGATCCCTCTGCGTTTCAGGAACCGGTAGAAATCCCCGGTGCCGCAGCCGTAATCCAATACCGAGGCATTGCGCAGCTGCTCCAGGGGAGCGATCTCCGAAAGCGAATGATACCGGCGAAGCTGTCCCTTCGGCGTCCAGCGGAGCGCCTCCGGCCGGTCTCCGAACTTCTTCAGATGAAAGTTGTAAAAAGAAAGCAGCTGGTCTCGCGAGTAGGGATCCATGTACCGGGCCTCCGAAGGTTCAATGCGCCATAGTACGCTATTTCCATTCACGCTGCAAGCGACCGAGGAAAAAGCTCTTGCTATTTACGCAGTGATAAGTTAATTTTATTTTCCGGGGGCGGTCAGGCTGCACGATAACTTTTCGTAACGTTTTGCTTGACAAACCTGCCTCGTTCGCTTATGATTTCTTCGGTTTTTAAAACATCTGCTAACTAAAAATTTAATACAAGCGAAGGAGTTGCCATGACTCCAGGTTCTTACCTGCCCGGACATTTTCTACCGGTCGCAATCTTCCTGTTCCTCGGCGTCGCTGTCGGCGTCGGTATGCTTGTTTTCAGCAGACTGGTCAGCCCCCGGAAGCCTTACCGGGAAAAGCTGGTCACCTACGAATCAGGCATCACCCCGTTCATGGACGCCAACCAGAAGTTCTCCATCCGTTACTATCTCGTCGCAATGCTTTTCCTCATTTTCGATATCGAAGCGGTTTTTCTCTATCCCTGGGCAGTTGCCTATAACAAGATCGGCCTGTACGGGTTGGTGGAAATGGTTATCTTCGTCATCATCCTGCTCGTAGGATATTTTTACGCCTGGAAGAAAGGTGCACTGGAATGGGAATAATCCAGCATGTCTTTGAAGAAGGCTACATGACCACGAAAGCCGACGAACTCCTGAATTATTTCCGCTCCTGCTCGGTCTGGCCCATGACCTTTGGGCTGGCCTGCTGCGCCATCGAGATGATCCAGTATTATTCCGCGCCCCAGCATGACTTCGACCGTTTCGGCACGGTGCCCCGGCCTTCACCCCGGCAGTCCGACCTCCTGCTTGTCGCCGGCACGCTGACCAAGAAGATGGCTCCGATCGTCCGCCGGGTATATGACCAGATGCCGGAGCCGAGATACGTTATCGCCATGGGGAGTTGCGCCAGCTCCGGCGGCATATTCAACACCTACAGCGTGGTCCAGGGTGTGGACAACATCCTTCCCGTTGATGTGTACATCCCGGGATGCCCGCCGAGGCCCGAAGCGCTTATGTACGGCATCATGAAGCTCCAGGAAAAGATCCGGAAGGAACACTATATCCGGAAAGAGAAGTAGCCTTCCGAGGGATTCTCCGACCAGTCCCGCGAAAAGCGCGGCTGTCGAGGAGCATGCTCGGTCAGGCCTAATGACCGCAGGATACGAGAGAGACCATTATGGACCCGGAACAGATCGCGAAGACCATTGAAGAGAGATTTCCCGGCGAAGTGCTGGGAACGGCGACCCATGCGGGGCAGGTGGGCGTCAGCGTGAAACCGGAGCGCATCGTAGATATCTGCCGGTTCCTGCACGATGAACCGTCCATCCGGATGGACCTTTTGAACGACCTGACCGCGGTGGATTTTTCCGCATACCCAGGTGACGGCGGTCCGCGGTTCGAGGTGGTCTACAATATGATATCGACCGAGCACCGCCACAGGATTCGGCTCAAGGCGCGTGTGACCGAGGACAATCCCCGGATCGACACGGTCACGACCGTCTGGAACACTGCCAATTGGCATGAGCGGGAGACCTATGACCTCATGGGTATCATCTTCAACGGTCATCCGGACCTGCGCAGGATACTGCTCGCCGAGGATTGGGAAGGCCATCCGCTTAGGAAGGAATATCCGCTGAAAGGATATTGAGGTACCATGTCCTCTACTGATACGGAAACAACAAAAGAGATTGTCCAGAAAGAACTTACCCTGAACATGGGGCCCCAGCATCCGGCCACCCACGGCGTGCTGCGCCTGGTGGTCGACCTGCAGGGGGAAACCGTGGTCGGCGTCGATCCCCGGCCCGGCTATCTCCACCGGGGCATTGAAAAGTGGATGGAGCACCGGACCTACCACCAGATCATTCCCATCACCGACCGTCTCGAGTACATCACCTGCATGAACAACAACCTCGGCTGGGTCGTCGCGGTCGAGAAGCTGGCCGGCATCACCGTGCCGGACCGGGCCCAGTTCATCCGGACGCTCATGGCGGAGCTGACCCGGCTTTCCGGACACCTCCTGTGGCTCGGCACGCATGCGCTCGATATCGGGGCCATGACCGTATGTCTGTACTGCTGCCGCGAGCGCGAACTGATCCTCGACCTTACCGAAATGGTCACCGGAGCACGCCAGACCGTAAGCTATGTCAGGATCGGCGGTGTGCGGAACGATGTGAACCGGGACTTCCTCGATAAGTGCCGCGAGTTCGTGGATATCTTCCCCAAAAAGCTCGAAGACTACGACACCCTGATCCGCGAGAACCGCATCTGGCTCAAGCGGACCAAGGGCATCGGCAAGTTCTCGGCCGAGGACGCCGTGAACTATGGCCTTACCGGCGCCACGCTCCGAGGCTCCGGTGTGAATTACGACCTTCGCAAGGTCGAGCCCTATGCGGCCTACGACAAGGTGGAGTTCGATGTTCCCCTCGGCACCGAGGGGGATGTCTATGATCGGTACATTGTGCGGATCAATGAGATGCGCCAAAGCCTTCGGATCGTCAGGCAGTGCCTGGACATGCTTCCTGCCGGTCCTGTCATGACCGATGATCCGCGGTACGCGGTGCCCGACAAGGCAACGGTCATGACGAATATGGAAGCGTTGGCGCACCAGTTCGTGCTGATGAGCAAGTGGGTGAACATGCCCAAAGGCGAGGTCTATGTGGCGACCGAGGCGCCGAAGGGCGAGCTCGGCTTTTATATCGTAAGCGATGGCAGCGGCCGGCCCTACCGTGTCAAGATCCGCGCGCCATCGTTCGTCCACATCGGAGCGCTTCCAAAGATGGTGACCGGCCACATGGTGGCAGACGTGATCGCCTGCATCGGCACGATCGACATCGTGCTGGGCGAGTGCGACCGCTGACCCGGGGGAGGAGAGAGGATCACTATGGTCAAGGTAAAGGATATTGAGAACCTGTCAATCTTCAAGGGGCTCACCGACGACGAGCTCAAGGCTATCGCGGAGATCATCACTCCCGATATTTTTCCTGCCGGCAAGCAGATATTCGAAGAGGGCGAGGTCACCTGCCCCTGTGTGTACATCATCCAGAAGGGCAAGGTGGACGTCCAAAAGCGGAGCAAGGAAGGTGACCTGCTCACTCTGTCGGTCCAGCGCGAGGGGAGCTTTTTCGGCGAACTGTCGTTCATTGACAACAAGCCCCACTCCGCGACGATGACAACTGCGTCGGAAGAATCAGTGGTCATGAGGATCGACCGGAGCGACTTTGATAAGCTGGTCCAGCGCTATCCCGCAGCCGGGTACAAGGTCCTCATGAACATCACCCTGGACATCGCCAAGATCGCGCGGCGGATGAACACGCAGTTCATGGATATGTCCGATTACGTGTACGGTAGAACGAAGAGGTAGGGATACGATGAGCGACGTTATTGAGGATAGCCGCTTTTGCCGGTCCGGAGGCGACAAGATCATGTTCAGCGATGCGGTGGTCGAGGCCATCAACCAGGTGCGCCAGAAATATCCGGACTCGCAGGGAGCGGTACTGCCGTCCCTCCATATCATCCAGAAGGCGTACGGCCACCTGTCGTATGAGGCCATGCGCTTCGTGTCCCAGCATCTCCGGGTTCCGGAATCTGACGTGTTCGGGACCGCGACGTTCTATTCGCTCTACCGCTGGAAGTCCGCGGGAAAGCACCAGATCCAGATCTGCCACAACCTGTCCTGCTCGCTTCTCGGCGCCGAATCGCTGATCAAACACCTGGAGCAGAAGCTCGGCGTGTGCGAGGGCCAGGTGACCAAGGACGGGCGATTCTCCTTCATCCGCATGGAATGCATCGGGCGATGCGACGGCGCCCCTGCCATGCTGATAGATGATGATTACCACGGCGAACTGACGCCGCAGAAGATCGACGAAGTTCTCAAGAAATACGAATAGACGTTTTTCCTCAAAGTTACGGACTGTAAAAGACTTTTTACCGCAGAGGGCGCAGAGGACGCCGAGTAAACCGGGTTGTCTGGATTCTCACTCTGCGATCTCCGCGATCTCGGCGGTAAAATGATGAGGACGTCATCTCTATGGAAAAGATGCTCCTGAAACGGGTAGATATCCCCAATGCGAACGACATCGACGTGGCGCTCAAGCACGGTGCCTACGGGGCGCTGTCTGCGGCCTTCGGCATGCGGCCGGTGGACGTGGTAAATGAGGTAAAACGTGCGACCCTCCGCGGACGCGGCGGCGCGGGCTTTCCCACAGGGCTCAAGTGGGAACTCTGCGCACGCGTTCCCGGATCGCTCAAGTATCTCCTGTGCAACGCCGACGAGGGTGAGCCGGGCACTATCAAGGACCGGTTCATCCTGCACCAGGACCCGCATCTTCTGATCGAGGGCATGGTGATATCGGGCTACGCTATTGGGGCAGAGCGCGGCTATATCTACCTTCGCTACGAGTATCCCAAGGCGATCGGCATTCTTGAGAAAGCCATTGAACAAGCCTACGCAAAAGGCTATCTGGGCAAGAACATCCTGGGCAAGGGCGTGAATTTCGACCTGTCGGTGCATCGAGGGGCGGGCGCCTACATCTGCGGCGAGGAAACGGCGCTGATCGAGTCCCTGGAAGGCAAACGCGGCCAGCCCCGTATCCGTCCGCCGTTCCCTGCGAGCCAGGGCGCCTGGCGCAAACCCACGGTGATCAACAACGTCGAGACCCTTTCGAACATCCCCTTCATCATCGGCATGGGCGGCGACGCCTATGCCAAGATCGGCGCGGAAACCGCTCCGGGGCCGAAGATCTACGGCGTCAGCGGTCATGTGAACAAGCCCGGAGTCTATGAACTGCCTATGGGGACCACGCTTCGCGAGATAATCTATACACACTGCGGCGGCATCAAGGGCGGTAAGAAGCTCAAGGCCGTGATCCCCGGTGGCGCGTCAACACCTATTCTGACCGAGAGCCACCTGGACGTGAAAATGGATTTCAATTCGCTCGTCGCCGCGGGATCCATGCTCGGATCCGGCGCGGTGATGGTCATGGACGAGACCGTGGACATGGTGAACGTGGCCTATGTCCTGGTCAGGTTCTTTGCCCACGAGTCCTGCGGCAAGTGTACCCCCTGCCGCGAAGGAACAGCGTGGCTCTACCAGGTGTATACCCGGCTGATGCATGGAGAGGGGAAAGAGGGCGATATCGATCTCCTGCTGTATATCTGCGAGACCGTCAAGGGCAAGTGCTTCTGCCCCCTGGGTGAAGGCGCGATCCAGCCGGTATTGTCGAGCATCAAACATTTCCGCGCCGACTATGAAGCGCGCATAAAGAGCGGCGTGGTCAGTCACTAATCAGAACTAAGGATACCCCGTATGGAAAACACGGTAACGGTCACGATCGACGGCATTACAGTGAAGGTAAAACCCACGGCGACCATTCTGGACGCGGCAAAGCAGGCTGGCGTGCGGATCCCGGTGCTGTGCGCCGATGACAAGCTGCATCCGTATGGTTCCTGCAGGATATGCCTGGTGGAGATCGAAAAATCGCCCCGGAAGTTCACCCCTTCGTGCACTACTCCGGTTGCCGACAATATGGTGGTCAAGACCATGACCCCGGACCTTTTCGAGGCCCGCAAGCGGATCCTTGAACTGCTTCTGTGTCATCATCCGCTCGACTGCCCGGTGTGCGATAAAGCGGGGAACTGCCAGCTCCAGGACCTTGTCCATGAGTACGGTCTGGGGCCGAGCAAGTTCACCGAGAAAAAACGCGTTGTGCCGCCGAACTATAAATCCGCGGTCATTGATCGTGAAGTTGCCCGCTGCGTGCTTTGCGGCAAATGCGTTCGTGTCTGCCGGGAACAGAATGCCGTGGGAGAACTGGCCTTCACGCGCCGCGGCAAGGAATCCAAGGTGAGCACGGATTTCGACCAGCAGCTGGACTGCGAGTTCTGCGGAGAGTGCGTGGAGATCTGCCCGGTCGGCGCGCTGACAACAAAGCAGTTCAAGTATCGCGGCAGGACCTGGAACATGGAGCGGACGCAGTCCGTCTGCAATTACTGCGGCTGCGGTTGCCGCATGGTGTACGAGACACGCCAGGGGAGGATCGTGCGGGTCCGGTCCGCGGCGCGCAACTACCTCTGCGGCAAGGGCAGATTCGGCTGGGATGCGGTGCACCATGCAGACCGGCTTACAACCCCGCTGGTCCGGGTTTCCGGTGAATTGGTCCCCGCGACCTGGGATGAAGCCCTTGCCATGGTCGTTACCAATCTGAACGTGATCAAGAACAAGCGGGGCGCCGACAGTATCGGCGGTCTTGGCTCGGTCCGGACCACCAACGAAGAGAGCTATCTTTTTCAGAAGTTCATGCGGTCGGCGATCGGCACGAATAATGTGGACATGCTGGCACGTCTCAAGGTCCCCAAGGGACTGAACACGACGTTCTTCTCCGGAGAACTGTCGAATATCAGCGGTCATGATGTGGTCCTGGTGCTGGACGGAGATGTGGCGGAGCTCAATCCGCTGACCGGCATCGAGATCGTCCGGGCGGTGAACCGGAACTACAAGAAGCTCATCCTGGTGAACAGCGGCTACAACAAACTGAACAGGATCGCTTCCTGCGTGCTCGAGTACGTGAGCCCCGACGCAGCGCTGGCCGACCTTCTTCCTGCGCTCAAGAGCGGGCAGGGGACGGGTGCCGTTGCCGATGCGGCGGCGATCCTGAAGGAAGCAACGAGCGTGGCGGTGATCATTCCGGCGCGGCTCCCGGATGGGACCTATTACCAGGTGCGCGAACTCCTGTCGCTCCTCAAGGGGGCTACCACGTATCCTGTTGTAAAGCGGAGCAACTTCCTGGGTGCCCTGGACATGGGCGTGCTGCCCGGATACTATCCCGGATACCAGAAGGTATCGCCTGATGTCGTGTCCCGTTTCGCGTCAGCATGGAACTGCATGCTGCCGGAAATCCCCGGGAAGAATGCACTGGAGATGCTCGATGCCATCAAACAGGGTTCAATAGCGGCGCTGTATATCATGGGCGATGATCCGGCGGGGAGCGACGCGGGGCTGAAACCGGTCCTTGAGAAGCTTGAATTCCTGGTTGTGCAGGATATCTTCCTGACCGAAACGGCCAAAATGGCCGATGTCGTGCTTCCGGCAGTAAGCAGCGCAGAAAAAGCGGGGACCCTGACCAGCCTCGAACGCCGGCTGCAGGGGATATCTCCTGCAGAGGAGCCGCTTGGAGATGCACAGCCGGACTGGAACATTCTCCAGACCGTGGCGAAAAAGATGGGGAGCGCCATGCATTACGCTTCACCGTCAGATATCATGAAAGAGATCCGCGCGCTCGTTCCCCTGTATGCTGATCTCGCCGTGGGGAGCGTTTGGCCCGCGGAAAAATCGCCGCTCCATGGATCGGAGACGAATCTGTCGCTCCTTTCGGATTCAGTCGAGAAGAACGATGTGATCACCTCAGAACGACTGCTGTTCTCGTCGGGCACCACGACGACCCGATCAAAGGAACTGACGACGGTCTGTACCTTTAAGGTGGAGGCCTAGGAGAGAACCATGCCAGATATGCAGATCATCCTTCCGTACGTTTTCTCGCTCGGGATTCCGGCGGTGCTGCTGGTGAGCTTCATCATGCTGAACGCCATGTACCTGCAGTTGATGGAACGAAAGGTGCTTGCCTGGATGCAGAACCGCGTGGGTCCCATGCGGACGGGTCCCTGGGGTCTTCTTCAGCCGGTCGCTGACGCGGTAAAGTTCATATTCAAGGAAGATATTATTCCCGCCAAGGCGGACAAATGGGTATTCAGCGCAGCTCCCCTCATCCTGCTGGTGATGGCTTTCGGCGGATTCGTGGCGATTCCCTTCGGGTCGTCGGTGCAGGTCTTCGGCAAGACCATCCCGCTCTGGGTCTCCGATCTCAATGTGGGTATTCTGTACATCCTGTCCATGGCGAGCGTCGGCACGTACGGTGTGATCATGGCGGGGTGGGCATCGAACAATAAGTACTCTCTCATGGGCGGATTCCGATCAGCGGCGCAGATGATCAGCTACGAGATCCCCATGGCATTCGCCGTACTGACCGTGGTCCTGATGGCAGGATCGCTGAACCTGAGCGATATCGTGAACGCCCAATCAAAGCAGTGGTTCATTTACGCCCTGCCGGTCGGCCCTGTTGCGTTCGTGCTCTATCTTATATCCGGCATAGCCGAGACGAACCGCGTGCCCTTCGACCTGCCGGAAGCGGAGAGCGAACTCGTGGCAGGGTATTTCACCGAATACAGCGGCATACGGTTCGGTCTGTTCTTCATGGCGGAGTATATGAACATGCTGATCGTCTCTCTTCTGGTCAGCATCATGTTCCTCGGCGGATGGCTTCCGGTACAGCTCTTTCCTGATTGGCTCGGTTCTGTCGGCCTTGTGACAGGGATCAACCGGCTTCTTGCGATGATCCCGGGGGTTATTTGGCTCTTGCTGAAATTATACGGTTTCATGTTCTTCTATATCTGGCTTCGGGCGACCCTTCCGCGTTATCGCTATGATCAGCTCATGGCGGTTTCCTGGAAGTTCCTGCTGCCGGTTTCACTCGGAACCCTGCTCGTGACCGCGTTCATGAAACAGGCAGGGTGGCTCTAAGGTCAGTTGCCAGCGCATTGTCGGCAGAATGGTTACTGCTGATGACCGCTGAAAAGGACTGATCCCCTGGAATTACTGAGAAAGGTCGGATCCATGAGCAATAAGTTAAAAAAAGCGATCAAAACGATCTTCCTGGTCGAGATCGTACAGGGCCTTGCGCTCACGCTCAAGACCATGTTCACGCCGTCGGTCACCCGTCAATACCCGACCGTCAAGCGGAAGGCCTTTGCCGGGTCCCGGGGGCTCCATTACATGGACCGTGATGATTCCGGTCTGAAGGAACGGTGCATCGGCTGCGGTCTCTGCGAAGCGGTCTGTCCTTCCAAAGCGATCACCGTTGTCACGATCCCGGGACCGGAACGGGAAAAACTGGTCGCATCCTACGAACTTGATCTGCTGCGCTGCGTATTCTGCGGTTTTTGCGTTGACGCTTGTCCTGTGAATGCTATAAAAATGACGCCCGATTTTGAACTCGCCTGTTACCAGCGCCGGGATGTGTTCTATACCAAGGAACGGCTCATGGATGTCGGCGACCGGTATCTGCACAGGAAGACGGGAGGGAGCAAATGATCAATCAAATCGTCTTCCTGTATTTTGCCGCAGTCATTGTCCTGTCAGCGGTCCTCACGATCACCCGCAGGAATCCCGTGCATAGCGTTCTGTTCATGCTCCTGCTTTTTTTCCACATCGCCGGTGTTTTCGTGCTTTTGAACGCAGAGTTTCTTGCAGCGGTACAGCTCATTGTCTATGCAGGTGCAATCCTGATCCTGTATCTGTTCGTCGTGATGCTGCTGAACGTCGATCGTGAGAGCAAATCGGACCGTGCCAACAGATTCTGGCCCTGGATCGTGGCATTCGGATTGGTCATTTTCGCGGAGATCGGCCTGCTGGTAGCGCGAGGTTCCTTCCCTCTCGAGGGCGGACAAATCATGAATAAAACGGGCATCAAAGAGCTCGGCATCGACCTCTACACAAAATATCTCGTTCCCTTTGAGATCGCATCGGTCATCCTTCTGGTGGGGCTGGTCGGCGCCGTAATGCTGGCGAAAAAGAAAAACGATTAGCTGCTGCGGATTTCAGATCGGGCATGTCTCGTGGTGTTCCGAGGGGCCTGAAATCAGAAATCCGCAATCCGTGATCCGCAAACGAACCGGAGGCTTTTATGATCCCTCTTTCCTGGTATGTCCTGCTGAGCGCTGCGCTGTTCACGATCGGGGTCGTAGGCGTGCTGACGCGCCGGAACGTATTCATCATCCTCATGTCCATCGAGCTCATGTTGAATGCCGCCAATATCAACCTCGTCGCGTTCTCGCATTATCTCCAGAACCTGACCGGCCAGATCTTCGTTATTTTTGTCATTACCGTTGCAGCCGCAGAGGCTGCGGTTGCGCTGGCGCTGATCATCCTCCTGGCAAGGAACAGGGGAACCGTGTATGTCGACGAGTTCAATATCATGAAGGGATAGTATCGGAGAAACGTGAAGAGTGGTCGGGGATTAAGAATCCGGGTTGAATAAGAAATGACCCAATCTCTGATCACATCCATCTCCCGGGGTGACCATGCTTAAATACATCCTCATACCGCTTCTACCGTTCTTCGGATTTCTGATCGCCGGACTCTTCGGGAAATACCTGAAGGAGCGTGCGGCGACCGTCGCTGTCGGCGGAGTGCTGGGCGCTTTTGTTTTTGCCGTGAGCGCGTTCATTGATGTCGCGAACGGGACGATCATCGACGAGAACTTCTATTCCTGGATACTCATCGGGAATCTTTCGGTGAACGTGGGATTCCAGATCGACCAGCTGACCGCGGTCATGCTCATGGTCGTGACCTTCCTGAGCACGCTCATCCATATCTATTCCATCGGGTATATGCACGGAGATAAGGGATTCTCCCGATTTTTCGCCTACCTCGAACTGTTCACCTTCTTCATGCTTGTGCTGGTCATGGGCAACAATTTCCTGGTCATGTTCGTGGGCTGGGAGGGTGTTGGTCTCTGTTCCTATCTCCTTATCGGGTTCTGGTACGAAAAGAAGTCCGCTGCTGACGCGGGCGTCAAGGCCTTTGTCACGAACCGCGTCGGGGATTTCGGCTTTGTGCTCGGCATGATGCTCATTTTCACGACCTTCGGGACTCTCGACTTCACCGACGTGTTTGCCCAGGCCACCCCGCAGCTGGCGGCGCAGAACATTGACCTTCTGGGTATAGAGGTCGGCATTGTGACGCTTATCTGTCTGCTGCTTTTCGTAGGGGCCACAGGCAAGTCCGCGCAGATTCCGCTCTATGTCTGGCTGCCTGACGCCATGGAGGGCCCGACGCCGGTCAGCGCCCTGATCCACGCTGCAACGATGGTGACCGCGGGAGTGTTCATGGTCGCCCGCTGCGCGCCGCTCTTCTCGCTTTCCCATACGGCGATGAACGTCGTGGCGGTCACCGGAGCCGTGACCGCGCTGTTCGCAGCAACGATAGGGCTGGTCCAGAACGACATCAAACGGGTCATCGCCTATTCCACGATCAGCCAGCTCGGTTATATGTTCCTCGGACTTGGTGTTGGCGCGTTCAGCGCCGGCATATTCCATCTTACGACCCATGCATTCTTCAAGGGCCTGCTCTTCCTTGCCTCGGGCAGCGTGATCCACGCCCTTTCCGGCGAGCAGGATATGCGCAAGATGGGTTCGCTCCGGCGCAAGATCAAGATAACCTATGCCGTGTTCCTGATCGGGTCCCTTGCTCTTGCGGGAATTTTCCCTTTTGCTGGATTCTTCAGCAAGGATGAGATCCTCTGGAGCGTGTATAACGCCGGATCGCTCGGCCGCTCGCTCTGGATGGTCGGGCTGACCGGAGCCTTCATGACGGCATTCTATTCCTTCCGGCTCATCTATCTCACGTTCTTCGGAAAATCACGCATGGACCATGATGTTGAACACCATGTCCATGAGTCCCCTCCGGTCATGACCGTGCCGCTTATGATACTGGCCTTCTTCTCGATCACCATCGGATTCATCGGTATGCCGCTGATCCCGCATGCGAACCTTTTTGCCAACTTCCTCGCCCCGGTGTTCCCCCATGTTCAGCACGGCGGAACCGATCATGGGCTCGAGATCGGATTGATGATCTTTTCCGTGCTCGTGGCCGCGACGGGCATCGTCATGGCCTACGTTTGGTATGTCCGTGACACCAGAATTCCCGATAAGCTGGCGGAAAAGTTCAGCGGGGTCTATACGCTGCTCCTGAACAAATACCGGGTAGATGAGCTGTATAACTACCTTTTTGTGGACGGTCTGGTCCACAAACTCGCGGGGGTACTGCACCGCATTGGAGATGTGAAGATCGTTGACGGAGCGGTAAATGGCGTCGCCCGTCTGATCGGACAGGCCAGCGAACGGGGCAGGAAAATGCAGACCGGTTTTGTTCAGGAATACGCATTCATCATGGGATTGGGTCTCGTGGTGCTCATCGGCATGTACTATGTTGTGAAATAGCGTCGTACCGTTCAATATGCGAAGTTCATATTAACGATCTCGAACCTTTTTGCTGATCGGAGTTACTTTATGCTCGAACTCATACCGAACCAGCTTGGCTTTCCGCTCCTCAGCCTGATGATCTTTGTGCCGTTGGCAGGCGCAGTGATCCTTCTTGCTGTGCGTGATGCCCGCGCGGCACGCTGGATCGCGCTCCTCTTCTCGATCGCCGAGATAGGACTTTCCGTTCCGTTGCTTGCGAATTTCGATGGTTCGATCGCTCACATGCAGTTCGGCGAATCACTTCCCTGGATCAAGGACTGGCATATCAATTACCGGATCGGCGTTGATGGGATCAGTGTGCTGTTCGTGGGGCTCACGGCGCTATTGACCACGATATCCATCATGGTCTCCTGGACCGCGATCCAGGACCGGGTGCGCGAATTCATGATCGCCGTGCTGTTCCTCGAGGCAGGCATGATCGGAGTGTTCGTCGCGCTCGACCTTTTCCTGTTCTACATCTTCTGGGAAGCGATGCTGATACCGATGTACCTTCTGATCGGCGTATGGGGCGGGCCGAACCGGCTCTATGCGGCAATTAAGTTCTTTCTCTACACGCTGGTCGGAAGCGTCCTGATGCTGGTCGCGATCCTGGCGGTCTATTTCAGCGCCGGCGGGACCTTTGATGTCCTGGCGCTGATGAACCATCCTTTCGGCCATACGTTCCAGATGTGGGCTTTTGCGGCGTTCTTTGCCGCGTTCGCGGTCAAGGTGCCCATGTTCCCGTTCCACACCTGGCTGCCCGACGCCCATGTGGAGGCGCCGACCGCGGGTTCAATTATTCTTGCCGGCATCCTCATCAAAATGGGGGCGTACGGTTTCCTGCGGTTCTCCCTGCCGTTCTTCCCGTCAGCGGCTATATCGTGGACACCGGCGATCATGACATTATCGGTCGTCGCGATCATTTATGGCGCCTACATGGCTTTCGCACAGACGGATTTCAAGAAGCTGATCGCCTATTCCAGCGTGAGCCACATGGGATTCGTCACGCTCGGCATATTCGCCCTGAACAGCCAGGGGGTGGAGGGCGGTCTGCTCCAGATGATCAACCATGGTGTTTCCACCGGAGCGTTGTTCCTTGCCGTGGGTGTGATATACGAACGGACCCATACCAGGATGATCGCCGATTACGGCGGGATCGCCGCCAAAGTTCCGGTCTATGCAGCGTACCTGCTGATCATCACGCTTTCGTCCATCGGTCTGCCGGGCACGAATGGATTCGTCGGTGAATTCACCATCCTTCTCGGCGCATTCCAGTACAAAGCGGTCTATGCCGTTATCGCGTCGCTGGGGATCATTTTGGGCGCCGGCTACATGCTATGGCTCTATCAGCGCGTTGCGTTTGGCACCGTCACGAACCCTCATAACGAGCATCTGCAGGACATGAATTTGCGGGAGATCGCTGCCGCATTGCCGCTCCTCGTGCTCGTGTTCGGCGTAGGGCTTTATCCCAACGCGGCATTCCAGGTGATGCACGCTTCGACAGAGAACTTGATCAAACACGTCCAGGCCAAGGCCGCGTTGGCGCCGGTCGCGGCGCAGGCGGCGAACGCACTGCTCGGACAATAATCCCGGAGAGGTATCATGCTGACATCGGTCCAGGAAATTCTTAAGCAACTTGTCCCCATTTACCCGGAATTTGTGCTCATCGCATTCGCGCTCTCCGTGCTGGTTGTCGATATGTTCCTGAACGGCCGGTACACGCATCTTTTGGGATGGTACAGCCTCATCGGCATCGTCATAGCCGCGAGCATGACAATAATCCTCGGGGGAGTGCAAGGGGCCTTTTTCTCCGGCACGGTTCTGCTTGACCCGTTCTCTCAGTTCTTTAAGCTTGTGTTCTACCTGGCCTGCGGGCTGGGCATACTGATCGCCATGAAGTATCTTGATATCGAGGATATCCATCGCGGCGAATATTATGCCTTGATGCTGTTCGCGACCGCCGGCATGATGCTTATGGCCTCGGCAGGGGACCTGATAACGATCTATCTCGGCCTGGAACTGATGGCGCTGTCCATCTATGTCCTTGCCGGATTCATGCGCAAGGACAGCCGGTCGAATGAGGCGGGGATCAAGTACCTGCTGCTGGGCGCTTTTTCCTCGGGCATCATGCTCTACGGCATGTCGCTCTTGTATGGACTCGCCGGGACAACGAACCTGGACGGAATCCTGGCTTTCCTCCGTACCGCTGACCTGAAGAACCCCGTACTGTTCCTTTCCATGGTAATGCTGATGGTCAGTTTCGGGTTCAAGGTGGCTGCTGTTCCGTTCCATATGTGGGTTCCCGATGTCTATGAAGGCGCTCCGACCTCGGTCACCGCGTTCATGTCTGCGGGCCCCAAAGTGGCGGGATTCGCCGTGTTATTGAGGGTCTTCACGCATACGCTTGACCCGCTTCACGCGGACATCTCCCTGCTCCTGTCCGGCCTCGCTGTTCTGACCATGGCGGTTGGAAATGTCATGGCGTTGAGCCAGACAAATATAAAACGTATGCTGGCGTACTCTTCCATTGCCCATGCAGGGTATGCTCTGGTAGGGGTCGCCGCAGGAGGGCAGGAGGGAGCGGCCAGCGTGATGCTCTATGTTCTGATCTACGCGGTCATGAATATGGGGGCTTTTGGCGTAGTGATCATGCTCCGGAAAGCAGGGATGCGCGGCGAGGAGATTTCGGACTTTGCGGGACTTGGGAAAACGAACAAGACCGCGGCGTTCCTCATGCTCATATTCCTTTTCTCTCTCACCGGGATACCGCCCATGGCGGGATTCGTCGGTAAGTTCTATATCTTCAAGTCTGCGGTGCAGGCCGGGATGATCTGGCTTGCGATCGTGGGGGTCCTGTTTTCCGCGATCAGCGCTTATTTCTATCTGCGGGTCATCATGCTGATGTATATGTACGATCCCAAGGAAGAGTTCGGACTCGTCCAATCGCCGGCACTTGCGCTCGCTCTTGCCATCTCGGTGACCGCGGTCATTGTCATCGGAGTATATCCGACCCCGGTGCTGGAGTTCGCACGGGCATCGGTAGCCGGGCTCCTGTAATTCACCGGTTCGAGGATATTTTGAGTCTCAGCGGTCCTATGCGATATTTCCTGATCGCTGTCGCTTTTGTCCTGTCCCTTGTCTGTTCCGCATTTGCCGTTGAACCTGATGTTTCCGGGACAACGGTTGATACAATGCTGCCGCAGGTCCAGACGACATTTCTTCCTATCGGCTACTTGTTTACTCCGCTCATTGCTGATCAGAAACAGCCCCGCTTCTACGTCAGTTATCGCAGATAAGCTTATCATGATGGCCAGTTCTATACCGACCGTATTTTCTAATACGGCATCGGCATCTATCTCGGGTATTGAAGTGGCCGGAGTTATCCCCTTCGACGGGATCGATCCTTTCCCGTATGATCTGCCTCATAGCTCACCGCGACACGTGCATGCTATACTAAGAACATGAAACCGGAAGGCAAAGGATACATTCTCAAGGAATACGGCTCCTGGAGCGTCCTGCTGGTAGCGTTCATCACCGGCTTGGCAGTTGCCAGGGAATTTCCCTGGCAGGCGCTGCCGGTGTTTGGATCCCTGGGTCTTTTGATCAATTCCAAGCAGGCATTCACCAAGTGGACAAGACAGCCCGCAGACCGCAAGCATCTGGTTGTTTTTTTCGGTCAGATCACTGTTGGCGCTATCATCCTGATTGCTGTATACAGCCGTGGAATACCGCAGCTTCTCCCGCTTCTGGTCTTTCCCGCTGCATACCTGCTGATGAATCGTCTGGCAGGTGAGCATTTCATCGTGACCGAGTTGCTGGGATTCGCGCTGCTGAGCCTTTCCGCGGTCCTCTCGAAATTTCTGGTCGTGGATGGTGTTGATGTGCGGCTCTTTGTCGCCGCCGCTCTCTATTTTACCGCCGGGGTTTTCAAGGTTAAAGCGGTCTTGTTAAGGAAAACGCGGGATCGTGTGTTGTCGGTGTTGTATATCTTTTTTGCAGCTTACGCCTACCGTCGTTTCCATCTTTCGCTTCTGATACTCCTTCCGCTGGCAGAAAACATCATCATGGCTGCCACGCTCTACAAGGTCAGACTTCAGACCACTGGCTGGATCGAAGTGGCAAAGAGCATTACTTTTCTTCTTCTGATGGCCTGGCTGTTCTAGGGGGGATATGACCTTGTCGGCCTAATAGGTCAGGTTCTATTCCTTAGTAAAAGATTGACCGGTTTTATTCCAGGTATCCTACCTTCTCCCGCAGGGTGTCGCAGGTGAATATTACCCATCATTAGTCTCATCCAGACATTTATTCAGGTCTAGCACTTCCGTTATTTGCCTCGCCATGCTTTTTCTGGTTGATTTTATCTGTCGGCTATACTATTCTTAACATTGATATTTTGCAACGTAATGGCGATGTGCGACCAGTCATATAATCTGCAGAGCTTTCCAGATATTTGTACGAAAGAAGCAAGGAGCAAAGATTCCAGCTCCTGCCGGTCCGACAGCTGGTCGTGCAGAAAAAAGGAGGAAAAGTATTCATGGAGTTGGATGTGCGGATCAATGACAAGTCGACATCGATCATCATTGGTGATCCTTATCGACCTGATGTCGAAGGGATCACCCGAAGGATCTCTGAGATGGCAGCAGCGGGGGGCATCCGATTAAACGATCTTGATGTGCGCGGTCTGTTGCCGCAGATGGTTCGCGGGGTCGCCGGATGCGAAGAAGGTTGTCCCGCCAACGCCAAGGATCTTGTTGAGAAAGGCTACGGCCCCTTCGAACTGGAGTACATTGAAGGGGGAATATTGACGGCTCAGGCGAGGACCAAGGAAGGGCTGACGCTGCTCTTGAAGCTGTTTCCCGATTTTTAAAAAAGCCTTCCAGCAGACGGGAATGCTTTCGTATCTGATCCGGCGATACCGGAAGATTATTGCACCAGGCTGGGAATTGGAGGAGGGCGGAGATGAAGATCACATGCTGGGGCGCGCGGGGTTCCATAGCCGTTTCAGGCAGGGAATACGAGAAGTACGGCGGTGATACGACCTGTATAGAGATCAGGAGCAGCGAGAACGACATCATTATCATCGATGCCGGCACCGGGATGCGAAAGCTGGGAAACAAGCTGCTGACAGAAGAAAAACGCTCCTATAACCTTCTTCTTACCCATGCGCACTGGGACCATCTCATGGGTTTCCCGTTCTTCAAGCCCATTTACATGAAAGGCACAAGGATCGACATGTACGGCTGTCCCTTTACGCAGGATTCGATCAAGGCGATCTTCGCCAGGTCCATGGTTGCTCCCTATTTTCCCGTGGAGTTCAACCAGATCCAGGCAGAGATTACCTCTGCGGGGATCTGCTCCGAGGGATTTCATATCGGCCCCATGCACATCGAACCGATACACCTTAGCCATCCGAACCAGGGCATCGGATATAAGTTCAGCGAGAACGGCAAGAGTTTCGTGTTCCTGACCGATAATGAACTCACGCTGAAGCACAGCGGCGGGTGCGAGTACGGCGACTATCTCCGCTTTTCGGAAGGCGCAGATCTGCTGATCCATGACGCGGAATATACCGAAGCTCAGTACAAGATGACCAAGGGGTGGGGGCATTCGGTCTATACCGATGCCCTTCGCCTTGCAATGGAATCGGGAGTGAAACAGTTCGGCCTGTTCCATCACAACCAGGAGCGGCTGGATGAGGACCTCGATCGCATGGTAGAGGACTGCAAAAGCATAGCCGCTCAGCAGGGGAAATCGCTTCAGATATTTGCTGCGCAGGCAGGTCAGGAGATGGTCCTTTAGCAAACAGGTCGGAGTGAAGCGAGTGAACCTCGTCCGGCGGTCATTGTCCCGGCCGGGAGGGGTTTATCCTCGCGGATTCATGTACGCCAGTCCATTCTGTTATCCTTTTGTGCCCCGAAGCCACCGGCCAGTTGATGCCTATGATCGATCAGCAGCGAATACGAGTTTTGATCGCCGATGATGAAAAGAACCTCCGTGAGGTGTTGCAGGCGGAGCTTTCCCGTGAATCTTTTGCGGTGTCGACGGCAGATTCCGGAAAAACTGCCCTGGAGCTTCTGGCAAAGAACGAGTATGACGTGCTTGTCCTTGATCTGAATATGCCGGGGATCGACGGCCTTGCGGTTCTCAAGAGGATCTCTGAACTGGACTCCCTTGTGGAGACGGTCGTCCTGACGGCGAACGCAACGGTTGCCTCTGCCGTCGATGCCATGAAGTACGGCGCCTACGATTATCTGCGCAAGCCGGTTGACCTGGATGAGCTTGAAACGGTCATTAAAAAGGCTTATGAGTCCAAAAAGCTTCGCAGCGAACATCTTCTGCTTAAGACCCAGCTGCAACGTCAGGCCGATGACGCAAAACTCGTGTTTACCAGCCCGGTCATGCGCGCGCTTCTTGACACGGTGGGGAAAATGGCCGGGACCGAGTATTCGATCCTCATCACGGGCGAGAGCGGCACAGGCAAGGAATTGATCGCCCGCTCGCTCCATCAGCGGTCGAGCCGGGCCGACGGCCCGTTCGTGGCGATCAATTGCGGGGCAATCCCCGAAGGCATGATCGAGAGCGAGCTGTTTGGCTATGAGAAGGGCGCCTTCACCGGAGCGTATGGAAGGAAGCTGGGAATACTCGAGCTCGCTCAGGGAGGTACGCTGTTCCTCGATGAGATTGGCGATATGCCCCTGCAGCTGCAGGTAAAGCTGCTTCGTGTCATCGAGACGTCCAGGTATTATCGTCTTGGCGGCACGCGTGAGCTGACCTCCAATGTCAGATATCTTTCGGCCACGAACAAGGACTTGAAGCAGGAAAGCATGCGCGGCACATTCCGGCAGGACCTGTACTACCGCATTACCGGACTGACGATCGCTGTGCCGCCGCTTCGCGACCGTGTTGAGGATATTTCCCTGCTGGTCGAGCATTTTCGCATGGCGGAGCTCGTGTTCCGTCAGAAACGGTTCAGCCGCGAGGCGCTCTCCGTGCTCGAACGCTACGGGTGGCCGGGAAATGTGCGGGAACTGCAGAACGTGGTCCAGAGGGCGTTACTGCTTTCCCGGAGCGATGTTGTCATGCCTTCCGACCTGCCGCCGGACCTTGAAGGGGCCGGTCCTGTAATTCCAACGGGGAAAACGAGAAAGCTCGAAGAGGTCGAACGCGAGCATATTCTACGGGTTCTCGCGGAGACCGGCGGCCGCAGAGAGCAGGCCGCGGCGATCCTCGGGATACACGCGCGAACGCTTCGTCGCAAGCTTGCCGAGTACGGCATAACTGCATGACCGTTCCCGGTTCCTTGCAGAATGAACGCATTGAGAACCTTCTGCCGCAAAACGGATATTCCTGATCAATGACCCTACTGCAAACGATAGATAAAACGCGCCCGCTGGTCTGGTTCCTGGTCGCGCTGGTCCTGTTCCTGTCGGCCGGTACCGGCATGTTCGTGGTCCAGCAGCGGACCCATTTGCTCGGGGAGGCCGAGGATTACGCAGACCGCGAACTGAACCTGCTCGGAGCGATCATTGCCCAGGACCTGATCAAACACAACTTCATCGGAGTTCGCAAATACCTTGCCGCTTTTGTGAAGCAATATCCTGATGTCTATTCGATCAAGGTTACCGCGCCGAATGGTTTTGTCCTGACCGAACAGAGCCGTACCGGATTTCCCGAAAAATCCTTTACCCGTTCCTACTGTGTTGATATCGAACCGCCAACTGACAAATGCGCGGATATCGAACTCGTCCATGATCTCGATCCGATCCAGCGCCATATCTCTAGAATGACGAAACAGGCGATAGTGGCCATGGTATTCTTCGCTGGTTTCATGGGAGCGATCCTCTGGACCGTGCTCCGAAGGACGGCCTTTCTACCCCTTGAGCAGGCCCTTGCAGACCTGAATACCACAAAGGAGAACCTGGAACTCCGCGTAGCCCAGCGCACCGCTGACTGGATGATGGCGAATAAGGAGCTTAAGCAGGAGATCCTGGAGCGGGAAACTGTGGAGAAACAGGTTCTGGAATCGGAGGCGAAATTCAAGAGTTTTGCAGAACAGGCGATCGTCGGTATTTATCTGATCCAGGACGGAAAATTCAAGTACTGCAACCCGCGCTTTGCTGAAATGTTCGGCTATGAGCAGCCCTCAGAGCTTATGGACGCGGATTTCCTTCACCTCGTTCATCCTGATGATATTACGCTCGTTGCCGAACGGATGGCGAAGAGACTGAATAACGAGATCCCATCAACCCATTATCACTTTCGCGGCATTCGGAAGACCGGCGAGGTCATTCACCTTGAGGTGTTCGGCTCCACCATGGATTACGCCGGAAAGCGGTCGGCTATCGGAACGATCCTGGATGTCTCCGAGCGTGTTCTTGCCGACGAAGCGCTGCAGGCAAGTGAGTCAAAGTACCGCCAGGTCCTGGATAACATCAATGAGATCATCTATATGGTCTCACTGCGGGAAGATGCACTCCTGGGAGATGTCGTGTTCGTGGGAGGCCAGGTCTCCTCCATTGTCGGCATTCCTGCCGAAGCCTTCCTTGGGGATCCCCGACTCTGGATCAGCCTGGTACATTCCGAGGACATGGAAGGTCTTCGGGATTCAACGAAGCGCATGATCAGGGACCGGGTGAAGGTCACCAGGAACTACCGTATCCTGAACAGTGTGACGGGACAGCATGTGTGGCTGGAAGACAAGGTCACCCCGCAGTTTGATGCCGCGGGAAGGGTTATCGGGTGTTTTGGCGTCGCGCGGGATGTAACGAAGCGAAGAAAGATCGAGGATGAACTGCTTTGGACAAGCGATACTCAGGCAGTGATCAACAGGCTGTTGAACCTTTCCATGGAGGATCAGCCTCTTGATGAGGTGCTGCGCAGGACGCTGGAGATCATTCTGTCCAGTTCCCGTTATGCCCACCATTCCATGGGGGCGATCCTGCTGATGGATGGTGATGACGACAAGCTTCGCATGCGGGTCCAGCATGGGCTTCCCCCGGAGATCCTATCCGCCTGCGCAGTTCTGCCGGTCGGCACCTGCCTGTGCGGACGGGCAGCAGCGACCCGTGAGGTCCAGTTCTCCGCGTCGGTGGACGACAACCATGAGACTCGTTACCCCGGGATCATACCTCACGGCCACTACTGTGTGCCGATCCTGCTGGCCAACCGGACCCTTGGCGTCCTTTCCGTGCATCTTGACGCAGGGCATCATCGCGATATGCGGGAAGAGGAGTTCCTCGTGGCGGTAGCCCAGGCTCTCGGTGGCATCATAGAGCGCAAGAGGATGGAAGAGGAACGGGAACGGATGATCAGCGATCTGCGAACGCTCCTGGATACCATCTCCGCGTCCCGCCGTGATTGGCAGGAAACTTTTGACAGCATCAAGGACATGATATCGATCCATGACAGCGATTTCACGATCATCCGTGCGAACAAAGCGTTCGCGCAGAACTTCGGCATGGAGCCGCGTGACGTCGTCGACAAGAAGTGCTATGAATTGTTCCACCACGGGCGCTCACCGATACTTCGCTGCCCTCATCAGCGGGCGCTGGACACAAAGGAGCCTGTCACCGAGGAGGTCCATGACCCCGCATCCGGTCGCATATACCTGATGTCCACTTTCCCCTATGCATCGCCGGAATCGAATATCCGGGGATCCATTCATATCGCCCGGGACATCACCGAAATGAAGGAAAAAGAAATGCGGCTGATCATGAGCGAACGCCTTGCTTCTCTCGGACAGATGGCCTCGGGGGTCGCTCATGAGATCAACAACCCCCTGGCTGCCATAGCCGGGTGTGTTGACGGTCTGAGCAGACGGATCAATCGAGGCGAATATGATCCCGAGCTCTTTCTGAAGTATCTGGGGATCATCAAGGACGAGATCAACCGGAGCAAGAACATTACCACCAGCATGCTGTCCGTGGTGCGCAAGAGCTCCTATGAGAAGAAACAGGTCAACATCATTGATGCGTTCGAAAAAGCCCTGGAGATCATCGGGTTCCAGGGACGCCTGAAAAATGTCGAGGTAAGGCGGACCTACAGTGCAGACCTGCCTCAGGTCTATGGAAGCGAAGGCGAACTGAAGCAGGTGTTCCTGATACTCCTGACGAACGCCCTTGATGCCATGGACGACAAGGGGATCCTTTCCGTGAACACTGCGTTCCACGAACGGATCCTTTTCGTTGATATCTCCGACACCGGACCAGGGATCGCGCCGGATCTGCGCACCCGTATATTTGATCCCTTTTTTACCACCAAATCCGAGCGTGGCGGCACCGGACTTGGACTTCCCATCGCGAGCCGTATCATTGAGGCTCATAGCGGATCTATTGAGATCCTTACCGATGCCCGACCGGGTACAACGGTCCGCGTCTCTCTCCCGCTCACCTGACACCTACGCTTCCTGTTAATCCAACGCATGAACCTGCCGCTTTCATAATTTCATGACGCCTGATGCAGGGTGAACCCTAGCGACCATGCCCGGTCCTTGTCCTATCCATACGGTCCGGCAGGAAACATTATTCTCTTCAGGTACGATAAAAACGTGCAGGGTTATTACTTCAACAGTCGTCGTCTTCTCTGCGCTGTCAGCGATGACCGACCTCCCATCTCTTTTGTTTTCCGAGATATACGGAATGTAATCAGTTCAAATAGATAATTACATGGGGACAAAATGTCCTGAATGGAACTTTTTGTCCCCTAAAATAAGAGCCATTGAAAAAATAAATACATAAAAACAATAAGATAGATAATGGCAATAATATTGCTTAATTGTGCAGAGTAAATATGTACGCAGCTGACCGGTTCATTTAGAACGAACATCCTAGGGGGAGGAATTTGTATGAAAAAGAATTGCTGGGAGCATAAGAAATGCGGCAGGCAGCCGGGAGGACACAAGACGCAGGAACTGGGTGTATGCCCTGTGACGACCCATCAGGCCCTTACCGGCGTGCACGGCGGCAGCCATGCCGGGCGCGCGTGCTGGGTCGTGGCCGGTTCTCTGTGCGGCGGCAAGATCCAGGGTGCCTATGCCCAGAAACTGAATAACTGCTGGCGGTGCGATTTTATGATCGCGGTCAAGCAGGAAGAGGATAGTGCGCCATTCGGTTTTTCGGCAACCCGTCTTGGAATGGAAAAGACACTGTCAAAGTCCATCAACGGCAGCAGGGCTGAATCCCAGGCGGAAGAAGTTTCAGGGCATTGATGTATTCCTGAAAAAAGCTCAGACAGCCGGAAAGACCCACGATAAGAGAAGCATCGTTATTGTTTATCAGGGGAGGGAACGATGAATCTGCGTAAAATGAACTGTTGGGAGTATAAGAAATGCGGAAGGCAGCCCCAGGGTAACCATGTGTCTGACCGGGGAGTCTGTCCTGCGGCGCTGGAGGAATCTCTGGACGGGACCCACGACGGCACAAATGCAGGCCGGTCCTGCTGGATCGTCTGCGGTACCCTGTGCCAGGGTCAGGTGCAGGGCACCTTTGCGCAAAAGTTCAAGAGCTGTGAACAGTGCGATTTCTATCTGCTCGTCAAGAGCGAGGAGCGTGCAACGTTTACCTTGTCGGTTGTGTTGCTGAACAGGATGCGGAAGGGGAGAACCGAGGCCATCGTCTGCGGGGCACAGACGAAACAGCCGTCAACGATAGGCACCTCATGGACACAGCCCTAAACATACTGCTGGTCGATGATGAGGAAAGGATACTCGAGTTCTTCCAGGACATGCTCCGCGACATGGGTTATGCCGTCACCGCGGTAACCTCTGCCTCTCTGGCCCTTGAGGCAGTTGTAAGGGAAAAATTCGATCTGGCGTTCCTTGATCAGTTCCTCGGACCCCTGCGGGGGCTCGAGCTCATGGACCGGATCCGCGAGAAGGACCCGAACATCTACTTTGTCATGGTAACTGCCAATGGCAGCCCCGAACTTGCTGTCGAAGCGCTCCAGCGGGGCGCCTCGGACTTCGTGGTCAAACCGTTCTTCGAAAGCGATATCATACGAAGCATAGATTATGTGAGGAAAAAGCGCGATCTGGACGGGCAGCAGCGAATGATCATGGCTGAGCTCGAACAGCGTGTGCGTGAGAAGACCGAAGAACTGATCCACGTGAACTTCTCCGTTCTCACAAGCCTTGCGCGGGCCGTGGAAAAAAAGGACCTGGGCACCTACGGGCACAGCATGAGGGTCAGCAGGTACGCGGGGCAGATCGCCGAGGAACTTCAGCTGTCTGCCGCGATGCGCAATGACCTGGGGACCGCCGCGTTGTTGCACGATATCGGAAAGATAGGGATCAGCGATACGATCCTGGGAAAACCGGGTCCGCTCACTGAGATTGAAATGGCCGAAGTTCGGCGCCATCCCGAGAACGGGGTCGAGATACTGAGACCCATGAAGCACTATCAGTCAGTGCTTCCGGCAATACAGTACCATCATGAGCATTTTAACGGGCGCGGTTACCCACACGGACTTGCCGGCGAAGAGATACCGCTGCTGGCGCGCATCATTGCCGTTGCCGACACCTATGACGCGATCCTCTCTGATCGTCCTTATCGGTCTGCGGCGAACCACGATCAAGCAATGAGCGTTCTGAAAGAACATGCGGGAACCCAGTTCGACCCTTTGGTCGTGCAGGCGATGGAAAGAGCCATATCGATCAGCAGCTTCGAAAGAGAAAGACCCCTGACAGTAATGCCGCAGGTAAACAGTTATCCCTGTTCAGTTGATAGCACCACAGGTCAGGCTCGTTATCGGATCATCACTTGATTAAGGAGCAGCGTACTGCAGGCAGATCTTTCAATGAGAAGGAAAGTAGCGCTATCCTGTGCGAAAACGAAATTATTGTGATCGATCTGCTATAAACTGTCATCACCAATAAATACCCCGACGAAAGAATTGACATCATCATAGGATGCGTTTAAAAATAACAAATATGTTGGTATGTGCTAATAAATATAGTTATCTTTGGTTTGAAGTGGAGGTATTGCATGAAGAAGTGGAATGACCTGCGGATCGGCAGGAAGATGATGATAGGATTCGGAAGCGTCCTGGTGCTGCTCGTCGCGGTAGGAATGTTCTCTCTGACGGGCATTAACAAAATGTTCGGAAGCAGCCTTTCGGTGACCGCGGTCAACAAGGTGAGCGGGGAACTGCTTCAGCGAGAAGTGGACCATCTCAAATGGGCGCAGGAAGTGGAGCGTTATTCGAACAGTGCGGAAAAAGGCAAGGAGCTGAAAGTCCAGCTCGATCCTACGCAGTGCGGTTTTGGAAAATGGTACTACGGAGCCGGGAGAAAAGAGGCCGAGGCGCTTATGCCCGAACTCAAGGGTCCGCTGGCAGCGATCGAAGACCACCACCGCAAACTGCATGAATCCGCCGGAGCGATACAGGATCTGCATAGCGGCGGTCAGATACCGGAGGCCAGGAACCTTTTCGCAACAGGGACCATGGCGCATCTGAAGGAGGTACAGACACTTCTGAAGACCATGGTGGACGCGTCCAAAGAGACGATCGGCCGCACAGAGGCCGGCATGCTCAATACATCGCTGGTCTCACGTATTACTGTGGCGGCATGCATCGTGCTGGCGCTCGCTCTGGGATCGCTGCTGGGCTGGCTCATCACCCGCTCCGTGACGAAACCGCTCGAACAAGGGGTGCTTTTCGCCGAGTCGGTCGCGAAGGGCGACCTGACCAGGCGTCTGGATATCGACCAGAAGGACCAGGTCGGACGGCTTGCCGAGGCGCTGAACACCATGACCGTTCGGCTTAATGATGTGGTCATCAGCGTAAAAGAAGCATCATTGAACGTTTCAATGGTGAGCCAGGAACTGTCGGTGGATTCCGAACAGATATCCCAGGGAGCAACCGAGCAGGCGGCGACCGCAGAGGAGGCATCGGCGTCGATCGAGGAAATGAACGCGGCTACGCGGATGAACTCGGAAAATGCCCGCCAGACCGAGCAGATCGCGGTCAAGGCCGAGTCGGACGCGCAGGAAAGCAGTGCCGCTGTGGCGGAAACGCTGCAGGCCATGAAGGCCATCGCGGTGAAGATCACCATTATCGACGAGATAGCACGCCAGACCAATCTCCTCGCCTTGAACGCGGCCATCGAGGCCGCCCGCGCCGGGAACCATGGAAAAGGTTTTGCCGTGGTGGCGGCCGAGGTGCGGAAGCTCGCGGAGCGGAGCCAGGCGGCGGCAGGCGAGATCGGACACCTGTCCACCTCCAGCGTTGCGACTGCTGAAAAAGCCGGTGCCATGCTGGCGAAGCTTCTTCCGGACATTCAGCGGACCTCCGGTCTGGTCCAGGAGATCAGCGCGTCGTCCAGGGAACAGGCGACCGGAGCCGACCAGATCAATCTTTCGATCCAGCAGCTGAACAATGTCATCCAGCAGAATGCCGGCGCCGCCGAAGAAATGGCCGCCACGGCCCAGGAACTGTCGACCCAGGCGGATCAGCTGAAGCACGTAACGGGATTCTTTATCGTAGACAGCAGGATAGAGCATAAGCATGATACGCGCAAGTCCTCGCGCCACAGCTCAGGGAAGTCCGCGCTCCACCGGGGAATGCACGAACGCAGGACCGGACAGGTCCTTGCCGCGGACAAGCGGAAGCATTCACCGGCACCAGCCCCGCAACTGGTGAGCGCTGCGGTGACCGCGGAAGGGGAATTCGAGCGGTTCTAGGACGATTGCCGGAGTATGCATGGCCAGCCGTCCTGTCCCATCATTCTAAGTAATATCCTTCCTTCATATGGCCGAAGATGCAGGAGAGTCTTCCGCCATCATCCCCGTTTCCTTATACCTTGATATTCAGCACCGGCAGCCCGAGCCGCTGCCGCTTGCTCTCCCCCTTGAACAATCCCGTCTTCCGAAGGGGCACGTCGCCCCGTTCCCCCTCGTGCTGCGCCTGGAGCTTTGTTGCCAGGCTCGCGGCATGCTGGATCGTGTGCTTGCCGAACTTCTTCGAGACCTCGTCGACCGCTGTGTAGACCCGGGACATCTTCTCGATCCGCGCCGTGTCCTCGAAGAGCGTGTACTGGATGCCGCTCTCGGGGACCAGGCCGCAGAGCACCACGCCGGTCTGGCGGTAGGGCGTCCGCGGCCTGAAGAGCCGCTGGAACCCGTCGCGCAGCAGGCCGAAGAGCTCTGCAGGATAGGCCGTGGGCCGGGTCAACTTAAGTTCCACCCCGGAGCTTGTATAGTCCTGCTGGCGCAGAAAAACGATCAGTCGGGTAGCCGCGAGCCGGTACCGCCGCGCTTTGATGCAGGCGTTCTCCAGGTTCTTGGCGATCTGGGCAAAGACAAAGGCTTCGTCCATCGACGCCGGGGTGAAGGTCTTTGCCTTGCTGATGGACTGGTACCGGTCCTTTGTTTCGACCGTGACCGGGTACACGCTCCTGCCGTTCAGCTCGTGCCAGATCTCGCGATAGGGTTTGGAAAGGTTCTGCTCCACGAACCGCTCGTCCGCCCGCGCGAACTGGAGCGCGGTCCTGATGTTGTGCTTGTTCAGGAAGGCGGCGGTGTTCGGTCCGATGCCCCAGACCTTTTCCACAGGCAGGTCCCGGAGGAACAGGTGGATCTCCCTGCCGGGGATCATGGTGATGCCCGCGGGCTTTTTGTGCTTTGACCCGATCTTGGCCAGGACCTTTGAAAGGGAAACTCCCACGGACACGGTAATGCCCAGCTCCCGTTCGATGGTCTCCTGCATCTCCCTGGCGATCTCCTCGTAGGGACCGTGGAAACTCCTTCGGAGGCCGGTCAGGTCCACAAAGGCCTCGTCAATGGAGTACTCCTCCACGTCAGGCGAGAAGCGCCGCAGGATCTCGAACATGCGGACCGAAAAGAGGCTGTAGGTCTCGTAATCCGAAGGCAGGATCACCGCGTCAGGACAGAGCTTTTTCACGTCCGAAAGCCGCACACCGCGCTGCACGCCCTTGGCTTTTGCCTCGTAGCTTGCAGCCGCCACGATGCCGCGCTCCTTGCCCGTGATCACCGGCCTGCCCTTGAGCTCGGGATGGATGGCCTGCTCGCAGGATGCGAAGAAAGCGTCAGCGTCGAGATGCAGGATGGCGCGGGGCCAGGAGGAGAGGGAGAGGAATTGATCGTTCATGTTCAGGCTCATTACGAAATAACAAAAAAAGACAACTGCCGAGTCTGTATCGCGCAAAGTCGCAAAGAACGGCGGAGGCGAATAGCAAATATCCGATTGTTTTGAAATATCAAGGGCCAGTTTCTATTCTGGAACTGCATGCAAAAAAAGGAAAATGGGTTCAGGAACTGACTGATCTCTCGATCTTTCTTTGCGTCTTAGCGGCTTTGCGCGAGAAGAGAGGTGTTGGCTTGCTTGATCTTATGGTCAGACCCGTTCCCACTCCTCGACCCCGCCGGGGACGATCCGGAACAGGGGATGGGGCCTTGGCCGGGCAAGCGCCTTGTGCAAGGCGTAGGTCTTCCTGTCCCGTGTCCGCAATTTCCCCAGCAGATGCTCCCATTCATGGTCTATCTGACCTTTCCGTATCTTCAACTTCCCGCATCGTCCGGCTTTTACGATCTTTGCGCCATTGAACCGGTACCCGCGTTGTTCAGCTTCCTTCAGCACTTCAGCCAGATAGCACCCGATGGCGCGGATGGGATCGCTGCATTCGCGGAAACGGTCCAACTGGGGGTGGGATCGATAGCCTTTTGTTCTGCCGAGCAGGACCTTCTGCGCAAGCAACCCTTCGCGCCACAGGGCCACGAGGCCTTTTGCGTCAAGATATTGCGGATGGATGGACCAAAGTCGCATTACGATGCCTCAGGCTGTTTCAAAAGCGACAGCAAGGATTCTCTCGTGATCAGGAACCGGCGTTTGTAAACGCGCGAAGCGCCGCTTTTGCGAGTCGTTGTTGAGCACGTTGTTATGGGCATCCATTGCGTGACTAGCTCATGGCGACAAATGCGGCGCAAACAAGAAGAATTATGGAAATCGGCGCCCACAGCATTCGCTCTTTTTTGCTTGGCGTGATCGAATTCAGGACTGTGGCGACAAGACTGAATGCAACAACAAACCATATCGCCGATCTCGAATATGTCGAATAATCGCTAATAATAATACCTGCGCGCGACAAAACGACGAGCGCCGCAAAAACAAGAACCACGATCTGAACCAGTGCGGCAATTCGCATTCGAGGAGGAAGCTGTCCGGGGAATTTACCACCCATTGTCATCGTTCCCCAGGGCGCACCTAGTGCGAGCGCGAACTGGAACAGAACCGCAAAAGCAGTCAGCACAGTGAAAAGGTATGCAGCAAAAGTTGGAGCATGCATTGGTGATTGCAACGCTGAGTTTACACGCCGCGTAGCGGTCGGCGTGGAACGATAGGTTAGGATTTGTCATCCTGCTCTTTTGTAATTTTCTCTTCCAACTTATGCTCTTCTATTATCTGCTTAGCCTCGCGTTCATAGGACTCAGATAGTTCGCGTAAAACAGTAGCAAATCTTGCAAAGCCTGCATCCTCCACAGCTTTGGCTTTGTTTAGCCATTCTGCAGCTAATTCATATTCAGGTTTCCCAGTGGGATCAACCCAATGAACACCTCTTGAGTTATAAACTTCTGTGCGAAATCCCCTTCGCATATCTTCAGCATCTCTTGCATTTAAGACTCTGGCAACCGCCCGATTGATCCACAATCCATCAGGATCGGCAGGGCAATTCAGTAAGACACCACCAACGTGGATCATGGCTACTGCAAGATGGCCAGATTCCTTGCATTGCTTTTTAACAATAGCAAACCACGATTCAAATTCTTCAACAGAATAACTGCCATTGTCTTGTAAGCCTGGTGGCCGACGCCACTCGTGTAAAAGTCGCCATGCATTACTAGCAATAGCCGCTCTTTTCTCATCGACTTCCTCAACCTGTTGATCTTCATTCTTAGATCGATAGATAAGGCGAATGACCTCAACAAAAAACTCTGGCTTCGTAGCGAGGCGTTTTTCAAGCAACTTCGGCTCAGCACCATCAGGTCTTGTAAGCAACGGCAAGTAAGCCCATTCCACTTTGAAAAGATCATCATCCTGGACCTGCGGATCATTTTGCAGGGCCTTTATAAGCTCCGTAATATTATATGTATCCATCGTCTGCCCAGACTCTTGCACGGAAACTGCGCTTAGCAGCGCTCTTACGGTTCTTGCGCTATCCAGTGGCATCTTGTTAAATAACCGCGAATGCAGGCAGCCGATTGCTGACTGTGGCCGTGAAACTTCAAGTAATTTGTCGATTGCATATAATGGGTCGCTTTCAGTTTGGTAAGGATTGACATGTACCTTTTGCCAGTACGTCTGTTCATGTGTTCCTAGCCACTGGGTAGCTCGCACCCACGTGTCAGTCTCGAAAGGTAAATAAACAAGGAAGAGACAATTTTGCGCCAACGACCAGCTTGACCTATCGATTGCGTCAACCCACGCCCAGCCTTGCGCATGAAAACGGCTTAAAATGAAACTGGCAATGAATTGCCTATATTTGATATTTTCATTATCTAAATATTGGGGAAGTAACCCGATATCAATTTCTTTTTTATCGATTAAACCCAACGCCCAACCGACTTGGTTTGGCGATTCAACTGTCGCAGCAAACTTAAGAATACCCTGAAGTCCGCTGGCGTCGAATAACGAACGAACCGCTTGATAGCGCTTATCGCCGAGTTTCCTGCGCTGCTCTTCCCAATTGCCTCGCTCGTCATAGAGATCAAAATCTCGTTTACTGAAAAGTCTCTGATGCTGGCCGTCAAGACTTTGCGGAGCCAGTTTGTTTGCAGTTGCCTCAATTTGATCTACCTTGTCAGGACTGAGCGCCCACTTTGCATCAGCAAATTTGCGGTGTTTCTGTACAAAATCCATTAGACCAATCCAAATCGGTAAGCGCTGATCTTCCGAAAGTTCGGCGACCGCTGCCGATGCTAAATGCTCTAATAGTGCATCAAATGATGGTTTTGGTAAATTATCAATATTGCTGACAAGCTCTTTAAGTCTATCCAAATTATCGCGAGCCATTTCGATGGCAAATTCCGCATATACAGTCACCTGATCCCAATATTCTTGATTTGTAACTTTTGGTTGCCAGTCTTCGGGAATCGTGATATGCCAACGTGGTTTATAGGCGCCACTAGACGTCTGATGCTGATTTGGCAGAAAATCGATAACGACTTTCCATGCCACACCTGGGAAGTCTTCTTTAATCGCTTTGATTGAAGAAATGCGCGTTTCAATACGCGCCAAGGTCTGTGGGTACCACGGCAACAATATCTGTACTATCGAATTGGATGGACGATTCGCCCATCTACCCCCAGGATCATGTGATGCGAGTTCCGCTAAAATGACGATTGATCTTGTTAAGAATTTATCACTCCAGGACAGGCTTTCTAACGCCCACAGCAAGCCAGTCATATAGTTTTTGCCACTAATGCCCTTACCTTCCTGCGCAAATAAATTATCAAAAGGGCATGGCGTTTGTTGTAATGCCGCCTCGACTTGACTTAGGAATTCATCTGGAGCGGCTTCGGCCACGGTTGGCAATAAATCATTAATGCTAGCCCATAGTTTCCAATCCGCTTGATTGAAAATGTCGCGAATAGTCATAACGGCAGTCGATTCTGCCTTATATCGTGAGACATTTGTTAATTTATCGCCATAGTTCCCAAGAAGCGCCAAGGTTTCAGCCATTCCCTTACGTAGGCCTAACGAGTATTTGAGTATCTTCCCCTGCATGCTTGCAACATAACGCTCCTCGGCAGGCAGCTCAAATTGTGGATCCAATTCTTTAAGTACCTCGACAGCGCACTCTTTGAATTTGTCTAGATGAGCATCAAATACTCTAGAACCAAATGATTCAAAGAGCATTTTGCGATCTGATACCGCCCAATGGCCGTTTCTAAGCGACAATGGATTGCCCTCTTCTTGGAGGACTTCGCGTAGATCACCTATCCAAGTTTTATAATCCATCGATCAGCCTCTTTATAACATCTAAATCGGATTCATTGCTTTCATCCCACTGACCGACGAGAGCGGCTATGGCCAAAGCAAGTGGGCTAACTTGTGCGGTCAAGCTGCTTGTTGAGCGTGGCACATCTGGTTTTACATACTCTGCCGGAATGCTTGCAGCCGGCCTTTGTTTGAAAGCGTCTCTTAAATCTTGAGGAAGCTTTTCAAGCGTTACAGTTCCTGCATCCTGATTCCAAGTCTCGACAATATCAACGACCCTCGACCAGGCCCACTGTGGGTAACTCGAGTTAAATTGAGAAATATGAGAGTGAAGCAACGATAAGACTACTCCTACTTCTTTGCCTAGATCGTATCCTAGCAAATAGAATCTATTTAAAAAGATATATAGCACTTCATCAGCAACTTTCTTGTTGCCATTTGCACCTTTCAGATGATGCCGAAATACATCGAGTTTCTCTTTTGCTTTTGATGGGCTAAATCTTGTCTGGTTAACATTTCTGAAAAATTCAGCACTATCTTTGGTGTGACGTGCTTGATCAAGCAACCACACTACGTTATGAGCATCTGTTTCATTTAAAGGACCTGTAATTAGCGCTATGGCGTCTTTACGCTTGTCAAATAGCACGGTGTTATTAAAATCGCTCCATGCTGCATACATGACTTCAGCAAGAACAGTATTGCCCTTGGTAAAACCAATGGAGTGCTTGATCTGCCCAAGGAGTTTGCATTCCTCTCTTGTGTTGCCATTTCGCACATAAACGACAAGATCATCTGTATCAAAGCCGTCTATTTTTCCTTGAAGCTTTACTTGTCTTATCGGCCAACATGGCAGAGCGGGGGCGTATCCGCCGGTTAGCATTAGCGCAACAAAGGAAGCTTGAACGTGAGCTTCAAAATGAAATCCAACACCCCCCGTCGAGCGTGGATTGCTCAGCAGCTTTTTTGCTTTTGAGCTTACTCCACTCTTCATGCGTCGACGCTTTCTAGTTTTAGAAGCAGATTTTCTTTTCAAGTATTCCCCGCAATAAATTATTAAAATATCCGACCGCGTCAGTCATTCTTGCTAAGCTTGAATATTCAGACCTGGAATCAAAGAGCACAATGACCAGGTGCTTCTAAGTCGGGATACTAACGCGCGCGTCACACGCCGCAAGGCGTGTCGTTGTGGACGCGCAGGTTATGATATCTCATTCCACAATTTGAAGTTCTGTCGCGGTCCAAATACCTTTTGGCCGAACTAGACGTTTCAGCTTGATAATGTAGTTCTTGGTTTCTGAACACTGTACTACAGCTTCATTGGCAGACTCAGATGACAATTTGCACTTCTCGAAAGGGACCTTGGCTTTAATTGTAGAAATAAGATCCGCGTGAGCGACGTCAACTGGTTCTAATCTCCAGGGTTGATGCCCGTTATCAACTTCTGTCTGTAACCGCTTTTCTTTTTCTATGTCAACTGGTAATGCAATCTTTTCAGTTTTCTGAACGGGCTGGCAATTCGCCTGATATGTATTTGCGAAGACAAGGAGAAGGAAAGTAAGAAACATTGGAAAACTTATCATTTTGACCTCATTGTCGGTGTGGAACGAATCGTTATACCTTCGACTTTGTTTTAAAAAAGGAAGTAATTCTCTTTATAATTCCGACGCTTGGTTTGAAACCAAAATGTTCAAGAATTAGATTGGATGTAATTTCCTTATCTTCTTCAATATCTTTTACAATTATTTTGGCAAATCGAGGCCAATCAGCTTGAGATATCCCCTTGTAGTAGCGCCATTCGTGATTTCTCGCATCTTGCCAGCAATCCCAGAAGTTTAATGCGAGGAAAAGCTTCTTGAACTCTGGTCCGCTATTCCGGGGAAGGTTCTGATCAAATTTATCGAACCCCTCTCCGACCTTTTTAAAGTCACCACGACTGTGGCTTTCTATATCGTGCGATAGACTCTCAATTAAATATTTCTTAGCCTCACTATAAGTAAACACTTTTGCCTCGGGTATAACAAGGTGTTGACGGGACGGAACCCGTTATATACATATATATGAACTTATCTACCGGTATATAATTTTATCTATCTGTAGATAAGAGGCGTTCATCTACCGGTAGATGATTTCTCGGATATCCGCATTTCTAAGGTTCATCTACCTGTATATAACTTTCCAGGGGCGTGCCAACGATCTTGCCGTATTTCGCGAGCCAGAGCCTCTTCTCCGGGTCCCATCGTCCGCCAGCTGTTTTTGCCTGCGCCCGGGCTGGCAGGTCGGAAACTTCGATGCGCAAGGGGACAAGGGTGTCCGGGGTATAGCGCCGGGGCGGCGGGGTCCAGTTGGTCCGCTCGACGACCAGCTCGACCGTTTTGAGCCGCTGCCGCGACTGCTCGTCATATTTGAACCGGATGCAGACCAGGGCATCGCCGTACTTTTCCGCAAGGCCTTTGGTGCCGGGCTGTCCCGGCCTGAGGATCAGGCGTGTTCTCATTCCGCTCTCCCTGCGACCGGTTGCGGAACTACGGCTAGAGTAGCATTGATCAGGAAATTCCGCAAGCCGGAAGTTGTCATTTCTTGCATGTAAAGAAACGAACGGCAAAAGCAAAGCAACGGCGTCTCTCGCAAAGCCGCCAAGCCGCAAAGGGATAAGAACGTCAAAGGCTACAGCCGGTTGACTACCCGTTCGATCCCATCCTTGATAAGGCTGACGTTAAAATTAACCAACATGGCGAGTTTCAAACCAGTCAACTTCAAATAGGTCGTGACCTGCTTTTTGTGAACAGGCTGAACTTTCTCCACGGATTTCAACTCAACGATAACCAAATCATTCACGATCAGATCTGCACGAAAGCCAAGGTCCAGTTTCACTTCTTCATACTGCACCGCTACCTCGACCTCTTTCGCGCACTTCAGGCCTGCTTTGTTCAATTCATAAATGAGAATTTCAAGATAGACCGATTCCAAAAGACCTGGTCCGAGCTTTTTATGAATTCTGTAACAACAATCGACAATGATCTTCGATAACTGATTTTCGTCCACGGTTCCCGCCTTTCTTTGCGGCTTAGCGGCTTAGCGCGAGAAAAATGCATTTGTTGTTCTGCATTGATGATGATGCTATTTGTACTTCCTCACCACCGCCGTCACCACTCCGGCTACTTTCAGCTCCTGCTTCGGCCGGATGGGCGGGTACTTGGGGTTCGCGGCAACGAGGGTGACGGTGTCCCCGCGCTTGCGGAGGTATTTCATGGTCCATTCGCCGTCCACCTGGGCGATGACGATGTCGCCGCTCTTTGCCTGGAGGCTCCGGTCGATCAGGACCATGTCACCGGGCATGATCCCCGCGCCGGTCATGGAATCGCCTGACACGTTCAGCAGGAAGGTGGCCTCGCGGTTCTGGATCAGCAGATCGTCGAGCGACAGGGTGTCGACCAGTTCCTCCTCGGCAGGAGAGGGGAAGCCGGCCTCGACCCGGCCCAGGACCGTGACCTTGCCGCGGTCCCGTTGATCAGCGAACCTCGCCAGAAACGTGAACGCGGCGCTCTTGTTCGGGAGTCCGGTCGCCTTGCTTGTTGTTATCGCGGTAATCATGGCATCCATTATAGGTGAACAAGTGTTCACCGTCAAGAGGTATTTCGGCTGTCATTGCGAGCGACCGGGGGAGCGCGGCAATCTCGTCATTAAATACGAGATTGCTTCGTCATTTCATTCCTCGCAATTACATAATAATCAGCGCTGCGGTATATTCATGTCATTGGATCGGGCGGTGGATGTTATAATTCAAAGGGAGAGGATAAAGAAGATCAGGATACGATCATGTGCGGCCGCTTTGAGATCCATTCAGCCTTCAAGATCATTGCCGAGCTCTTCGGCATCGACGACCGGTTCTTTGACCTCCAGCCGAACTACAATGTGGCCCCGTCGCAGGATATCGTCATGGTGGTCAGGGAAGGGGACCGAAAGGCGCTCCGCTTCTGCCGCTGGGGCCTGCTGCCTCCCTGGGCAAAGGACCCGGCTGAAGGCCACAAGATGATCAATGCCCGGGCTGAGACCGTTGCGGAGAAGCCGAGCTTCCGCACCGCGTTCAAAAGCCATCGCTGCCTTGTTGTCGCAGACGGGTTCTTTGAATGGCGCAAAGAAGGGACAATAAAAAAGCCGGTCTATGTCAGGCTCCGGTCGCGCCGGCCTTTCGGTTTCGCGGGCCTGTACTCGGTCTGGACCGATCCCCAGGGCGAAGGGATCTGCACGGCTACGATCATCACCACTGATGCGAACGACCTCCTGCGGCCGGTCCACGACCGCATGCCGGTGATCGTTCCGCGCGACAAGCAGGACCTCTGGCTCGATCCCAGGGTGAGCGATCCCGGACTGCTGCGGCCGGTCCTCACACCCTATCCCGCGGACGAGATGGAGTGCTTCGCGGTCTCGCCGAAGATGAACTCGGTGAAGGTCAATCTTCCGGAGAACATCGAACCGTTTTCAGGGTGATTAGAATTTGTTTTTCACAACGAATCTGGTAATATGGGACCGTTTCCATCCTTTGGTAGTGCCGGCGGAAGGCTCATGCGCATCAGTCTCAGTCTGAAATATGTGCTCTCCCTCACCCTGATCGTGCTCCTGGTGCTCTCGGGCATCTTCTGGGTGCTGACGCGCAGCCACGAGAAGCTTGTCATGGCGCAGATCGAGATGCAGGCGCGCTCGCTGTTCCAGCAGATCGTCATCACCCGGCGCTGGGTCGCGGACCATGGCGGCGTGTTCGTGGAGAAGCTCCCCTGGGTGCAGCCGAACCCCTTTCTTCCCAATCCCATCATCACCGATCAGCGCGGCAGGGCCTTTGTCAAGGAAAACCCGGCAATGGTCACGAAACAGCTTTCAAAATACGCCCAGCGCGAAGGGCTGTATTTCTTCCATATCACGAGCCTCAAACTGATGAATCCCGACAATGCTCCCGATGACTTCGAGATCGCGGCGCTCAAACGTTTTGAGAGCGGCGAGGTCCCCGAGGTGGCCGGAACGGAAAAGCTGGGCGATACCCATTACTACCGGTACATCGCGCCGCTCAAGGTGGAGCGGGCCTGCCTCGATTGCCATGCCGACCAGGGCTACAAGATCGGCGATATCCGGGGCGCCATCAGCGTTTCGGTCCCCATGGATTTTGCCGTGACCGTGATCGAACGGGAGCGTATCATCATCATCGCCGGTCTTCTTCTGGTCGGCGGGGTGCTGGTCGTCACCCTGTTTTTGGCCACGCGGAGGATCGTTCTGGCCCCCCTGGGCAGGATCCGCGCCCAGATGGCCGGGTTCTCGTCCCACAGCACTCAGGCAGTCGAGCTGGTGCGGACCGGGGACGAGCTTGAGGACCTGAGCCGGGCATTCGGCGAAATGGCCGGGGCCGTGCGCGACTACCATTCCTGCCTTCAGGAGAAGATCGCGAACGCCACGCGCGAACTCACGGAAAAGAACATCGCCCTGGAAAAGCTGCACCGGGGCAAGTCCGACTTCATCGCCAAGACCTCCCATGAGCTGCGCACGCCGCTCACGTCCATCAAGGGCGCCATGGACTATCTTTCCGTGAAGCTCTCGATGCGCGATACCGATGAAGACCGCGACATGCTCGTGTTCTTCGAGACGATCAAGAAGAGCGCCGACCGCCTCATCCGGCTGGTGAACAACATCCTCGAGTACGAGCGCGTCGAACTGGGCCGCAGGGAAATGAACATCCGGGACGTCAATCTGAAGGAGCTGTTCCATGAGGTGGTGACCGCCTTCATCCCGCTGGCCGTGGAGAAGGACGTCAAGATCCGGCTGAAGGCCGAGGACATCACCTGCGGCGTCGATGCCGACCGGATGCGCCAGGTGCTTACGAACCTGCTGTCGAACGCGCTGGTCTTCAGCCCGTCGGGTTCGGCCATTACCCTCACGCTTGAGAGCAGGAACGGCATGGTCCACGGATCGGTCGAGGACGCGGGCTGCGGGATCCCGGAATCGGAGCGATCGTCGATCTTCAAGGAGTTCTATACACGGAACGTTTCCGGCGGGACCGGACTGGGCCTGGCGATCTGCAAGAGCATCATCGAGGCGCACGGAGGCGAGATCGGCGTGACCGGCTCGGACAAGGGCGGCAGCAGGTTCTGGTTCATGGTGCCGGAACAGAGAAAAGGGGAACACGTCGATGAAAAAACGGCTGCTTGTCGTTGATGACGATCCGGACATCCTGCGGGTCCTGAAAGCGAACCTTGAACTGTACGGTTATGAAGCTGCTGTTGCCGGGACCTGGGCCGAAGCGAGGAAGAGCCTCGACGCCCAGCTGCCGGCGCTCATCATCCTGGACCTCACCCTGCCTGACGGAGACGGCATCGAGATATGCAGGGAACTGAAGCGCACCTATCCCAAGATCCCCATCATCATGCTGACCGCGCGGGACCGCGTGTCCGACAAGGTCCTGGGACTCGAGACCGGCGCGGACGACTACATTGTCAAACCCTTCGAGACCCTGGAGCTCATGGCGCGCATCAAGGCCTGTTTGCGGCGGACCCAGCCCGCCGAGGAAAAGCTCGTCATCGGCGACCTGACGATCGACCTGAAAGGACGGGTCGTGCTCGTGAACGGCGCGCCCGTGGACCTGACGCCGAAGGAGTATGACCTGCTCTGCTTTTTCGCCGCGAACCAGGACGAACCGCTCAGCAGGGAATTCATCCGCAAGTCCATCTGGAAGGACACGCAGATCTATTCCTGGAGCAGGGTCATCGATGTGCACATCCAGCATCTGCGCCAGAAGATCGAGAAGAACCCCCTCGACCCCGCTCACCTCATCACCGTGCCCGGCGTGGGATACAAGTTCAAGTAAGAACCGTTGCTCTTTCTTTCACCGGTCGTTTGTTGTGGCACGCCAGGAGTTCATGATGCTGCAGGTTGGTTATCCTTGAAACGGCAGTTGCGAATTGCGGTCAGCCTGAATCGGCTGAATCAGATGGAGCTTGGCTTTACAGAAACAGCGGGCGCGGCACGGCGCTGTGAATATGCGGTGCCGGCCACCACGCTCCTGGATGGGATCCTGACGATTGCCCTGCATTACCGGGATTGTGAGGATGCCGGGAATGTCTTTGACGAACTAAAGAACCTGTCGGGCAGGGGTACTGATGTGCACATCCCGCATCTGCGCCGGAAGTCGAGAAGAATCCTCTTGAACCTGCGCACCGCATCACTGTCCCTGGCATGGGGCGCAAGTTCAAGCAGGCTCCGGCCTTCACTTCAGATCTTTCGGAATTCCGACCCGAGCCGGCCAGGGGAATGACCTCGTCCTGATGATAAGTATGCTAAACTATAAGTATCTTATGCGAAGCGATATTTGCAGGCATGCTATTCTGTTGAACAGGAAGGATGCTGTTTCCCGGTCAGGTGACTGCCGTGACAGCATCGGGACGCAGTCCGCAGCAATTTCCCGCGGAATCCCTTCACCACGCCGGATCAGCATTTAAGCAGTGACGCCGGCGCCCGTTGGCCGTCAGCGCAGGTTTTCCGCAGAACGATAAGGGAAAATATGCTTTCCAAAGAGTTCGACGCACAGGACGGGAATTCGCGGCAGGCCTACCGCCTTCTGTTCGAAAGGTCGCAGGACCGGAAACGCATGGAGCAGGACCTTCGGCTGTTCAATGAGATCGTAACCAATATGGCCGAAGGCGTCGTGCTGACGCGGACGTCGGACGGGACGATCGTGTATGCCAATCCGACCTTCAACCGGCTGTTCGGCTACGGCCCGGGCGAACTCGATGGCCGGAATGTATCGGTGCTGAACGCTCCGGGAACCGAGGATTCTGCCGAGGTCGCCGGGCGTATCCAGGAGGAACTGGCGCGCACGGGCGTCTGGAAAGGCGTGATCCGCAATGCAAGAAAAGACGGGACCATCTTCTGGTGCGATGCCTCGGTCTCAACACTGGAACATCACCGCTACGGCAATGTATGGATCGGCGTGCACCAGGACATCACGGCGCGTGTGCTGGCGGAGGAGGAGTATCATCGCCTGAACCGGGAGCTGGAAGATCGCGTGCGCATCAGGACAGCCGAACTCGAAAAAGCCAATCAAACGATCGTTGCCGCGCTCGAGAATCGAAAAGAGATGGAGGCGGAGCTGCGGCGGGAAAAGAGCAAACTTGAAGGTGTCATCGCCGCCATCGGCGACGGTTTGAGCATCCAGGACCGCGATTTCACCATTCTCTTTCAGAACAACGCGCAGCGCGCCTTCATCGGCGACCACGTGGGCGAGAAATGCCACGCGGCCTACGAAGGGAAGGACCGCGTGTGCGACGGCTGCCCCATGCAGCGGTCGTTCCTGGACGGCGCAGTCCATTCGGCGGAACGGAGGGCCGTGATAAACGGCGAGGAGCGTTTTTTCGACGTCACCGCATCGCCGGTCAGAAGCGCCGATGGGAGCATGATGGCGGGGATCGAGATCGTCAGAGAGGTTACGGAGAAAAGACGGGCAATGCAGGCCATGCGGGAGTCCGAGCAGCGGTTCCGCTCCCTGTTCGAGACCATGAAGGACGGGGTGTGCGTTGCGGGCATTGACGGCCGAATCATCATGACGAATCCGGCCATGCGCGCCATGCTGGGACGGTCCGAAGAGGAGGTCGGCGGCATGGACATGCGCCAGATCCACCCCCAGGACGCGCTCCCGCTGGTGCGCGCCGAGTTCGAGGCCCATGCCCGTCGCGAACGTCATTTCACGAGGGATATTCCGGTGATGCGGAAGGACGGGAGCGTCTGGTATGCCGACGTCACCACGGCCTGGCTCACCATCGACGGCGTGCCGCACATGGGAGGCATCTTCCATGACGTTACGGAGCGGAGGGAGCATGTCCGGCAGCTTACCGATGCGCTCCAGCAGAAGGAAATCCTGCTTCGGGAGGTGTACCATCGCGTCAAGAACAATCTCCAGGTGGTTGCGAGCATGCTCTATCTCCAGTCAGGGACACTGGAGGACCCGGAGGCCCTGCGGACCTTCCTGGAAAGCCGCGACCGGGTGATGGCCATGTCGCTTGTGCACGAGCAGCTCTACCGCTCCGAGAACTTCGCGCAGATCGACTTCTCCGGATACCTGCGCCGGCTCGTTGTATCGCTTTCCCAGACCCATGAAACCGCCTGCAGGTCCGTTGAAATGATCGTGACAACGGGGGACCTGCCGCATTTGAGCATCGACCAGGCCGTGCCTTGCGGCCTGATCGTGAACGAGCTGGTCCAGAACGCCATGAAGCACGCGTTCCCCTCCGGCCGTCGGGGAAAAGTCGTTGTCGAGGCGGCCGGCCGGACCGACGGCCTGATCGAGTTTTCCGTTTCCGACGACGGCGCCGGGTTTTCCGCTCTGCCGACGGACCGGTCCCTGGGAATGCAGCTCGTGCAGTCCCTGGTCCGGCAGCTTGGCGGCGTACTGGAAGCAAAAAATAAAGGAGGAGCGCGGTTCGTCGTCCGGTTCCCGGCGGTGGCTGCGCAACGATCCATATGACGACCCCGAAGATCCTGGTGGTGGAAGACGAAGGCCTCATCGCGATGGAGATCTCCGATCGTTTGCGGAAGCTGGGCTATACAGTAACGGATACGGTTGCGACCGGCGAAGAAGCACTGGCCGGGACGACGAGAACGAAGCCCGATCTGGTGTTGATGGACATCATGCTTGCAGGCGCCGTGGACGGCATTGAAACCGCTGCGCGCATCCGCGACCGGCTGGAGGTCCCCGTGGTCTACCTGACCGCGTACGCGGACAATGCCACCCTGGCAAGGGCGCAGGTCACCGAGCCCTACGGGTACGTTCTCAAACCCTTCCAGGAGCGGGAGCTGAAAGCGGCCGTCGAGATCGCACTGTACAAGAGCCGGATGGAACAGGAGCGGAAAAAGCTCATCAACGACCTGCAGTCCGCATTGGCCGAAGTCAGGACGCTGCGGGGAATCATCCATATCTGCCCGTCCTGCAGGCGGGTCCGGCTGGATGACAATTCCTGGCAGCGGATCGAACAGTACGTGCAGGAACGTACGGATGCGGTCTTCAACAACGGCATCTGCGACACCTGCGGCAACGGGGCGGCGTCAGGGGAGGATCGACGTTGATCAATGGACGCGAGGTCTTCATCCAGGAGCGGCTGCACACGGAATTCGCGCACTGGCTGAAATGGTCGGCGCTTTCCGGCGCGGTTGTTTTTCTCGCGCTCGCTGCTCTCGATGCAGTTGTGTATCCGGTTCTTGCCGCCCGCTTCCTTGTCTACCGTGTCGCGGCCGCGTCCTGTCTGACGCTTATTGCCGTCGCTGCCGGCAAGGTCGGGAATCACCGGCCGCGCCTGCTGCTCGGACTGGCCGCGGTCTGGATCTCAGCGGTGACCATCGAGGCGATGATCCTGCAGACGGGCGGACATCTCTCTCCCTATGCAACCGGCATGATCCTCCTTATCGTATGCGTTCTTGCCTATATCCAGGGAAACATGTTGTTTCATGTCCTTGCGGCGGCTTCGATCTACAGTATCTATGTTCTCCCGATCATGGTTCTGGAAACCATCACTGACTTCCGGATGTTCTTTGTTGCGAATTTCTTCATCCTGTCCATCATTCTTGTGATGCTGACGCTCAGGTTCCTTGCGCTCAGGAACTTCCGGGAACAGGCAGCGGCCCTCTATGAAGTCCGAACGTTCGGCGACGCTCCCTCCTTTGCCGGAGGCGAAGCCTATGCGGATCCCGCCGCCATTGTCCGAAGATTGCGCGAAGAGATCGCCGCGCGCAGATCGACAGAAAAGCTGCTGGAGGCGTCCGAAAAAAAATACCGTACGTTGTTCGAATCAGCGCCGGATGCATTCTATATCAACGATCTTGCCGGAACCTTCCTCGACGGGAACCGGAAAGCCGAGGAACTGACCGGCTACCGGCTGGAGGAAGCGGTTGGGCGGAACTTCCTGTCCCTGGGCATGCTCCCCCTGTCTCAAGTGCCCAGGGCTTTGAAACTGCTCGCCTTGAACGCGCTGGGCCGGGCGACGGGGCCGGACGAGTTCGAGCTGGTCGCCAAAGGCGGCGGATGCAGGACGCCGGTCGAGATTTCCACTTTTCCCGCGATAATCGACGGGAAGCGGATCGTTCTGGGGATCGCGCGGAACATCTCGGATCGTAAACGAGCAGAAGAGGCGCTTCGGCACAGCGAATCGCGGTACCGCTCCATCGCAGATGCGAGCATGGACGTCATTTACCGGCTCGATCCGGAAGGCCGTGTCACCTATGCATCCCCCGCGATCATGCGTGTGCTGGGATATAAGGTTGATGAGATTATGGGAAGGCGGTTCCTGGAAATCATTCATCAGGACGACCATCCCGCAGCCCATGCAGCCTCCCGGGAGTTGCGGGAGGGGACAGCTGTCCGGTCCCTTGATCTTCGGATCCTGAGGAAGGGCGGCGGATTCATTCATGGCGAGGTAAGCATTGTCCCGGTCCTGCGGGACGGCGCTGTGTACGAGATCCAGGGGGTCATCCACGACATCAGCGAGCGCAAGCGGGCGGAAGATGCGCTGAAAAGCGCCAAATATCGGCTGGAGTTTCTGGTGTCCAGCACACCGGCCATCATCTACACCTGCCGTTACGGCGGGGACTGGGGCGCGACCTTCATGAGCGAGAACCTTCGCGACGTGCTGGGATACGAGGTGCGGGAAAACCTTGAAGCTCCCGGTTTCTGGTTCGACCACATCCACCCCGGCGACCGGGACCGGATCCTGGAAGGCCTGCAAACGCTTTCCGAGAAGGGTCTTCACAGCCACGAATACCGGTTCCGGCACAAGGACGGCACCTACCGGTGGATGCTCGACCGCGTCCGCGTGGTGCGCAACAAAGAGGGCAGGCC
>Ga0224495_10000099_pt1 | contig 66175 bp, 53 predicted proteins | sample SF_Jul11_sed_USG_FD_168128 | JGI IMG/M metagenome (GOLD analysis project Ga0224495, IMG submission 168128) | Sediment microbial communities from San Francisco Bay, California, United States - SF_Jul11_sed_USGS_4_1 | ecosystem: Environmental > Aquatic > Marine > Sediment | place: USA: California...
ATGGGCTATGAAGGATTGGTGATCGTGTCACCTGCCCAACCACTGGTGAGCGTTGGCTACTTCCAGGATACGGAAAAAGAAGTCGACCTGGATTACTGCAATAAAACGAACATTTCCGTAATGCGCAGGGAGGTCGGCGGAGGTGCCACATATCTCGATGGTGACCAGATCTTCTATCAGGTCATATGGAATGCCAAGAGTGTCAAATTCCCTCGTAACGTAAAGGAAATCTTCCACTATCTATCAGTACCTCCTTGCAGGACATACAGGAAGTTTGGCATAAATGCAAGTTTCCGTGCCGAGAATGATATCGTAACTGACAGTGGCAAGAAGATCGCGGGCGAAGGCGGGGGCGATATCGGTGACTCAATGGTTTTTGTCGGCGGCATATTGATGGATTTTGACTACAAGACCATGAGCCGCGTCCTCAAAGTTCCGGACGAAAAATTCCGCGATAAAATATACAAAAGCATGGAAGAGAATCTTACAACGATGAAACGTGAACTCGGCACTATCCCTTCAAGAACCGATATCAAGCGGGTACTCATCGAAAATTTTGAGAAGATCATGGGACGATTGGAACCAGTGGAGATCGACAATACAACCATTTCGAAGATCAAAGAGATCGAGCAATGGTTCATGTCTGATTCTTTCCTGCACAAAAAGACCCCTCGCATTCCGCAAGGAGTCAAGATCAAAGAGGGCATCGAAATACTCTACGGACTGTACAAGGCGAGAGGTGGCCTGATCAGAAGCGCTGAGGAGATCGAAAATAAGAAAAAGATCAGAGATATTGTCGTCTCCGGAGATTTCAATCTGTTTCCTAAAGAAGCTCTGAGCGATGTGGAGAACGCGCTCAGAAACAAGGATTTCGATGAAGAAGTCATCAAGAGGGAAATCGCGCGAACTTACGAAAAGAAGAAGATCGAGTCGCCGGGCGTCGCACCCGAGGATATCGCGAAGACCATAACTGAAGCGAAATAGAACAAACCCGTAAGACTGTCTTTTCATCTAACCGGCGGCAAGAGAAACACTGTTCATATGTCTTCCTGTGCTCGGTAATGATTGACAGAATTGCATATTTGCATATAATAACCACTGTATTATCTGAATGAGTCGGGATCGGAAGAACAATCCAGGATGCAAAGGCAACTAAGGCTCATAAATACCCCCTCATTCTTATCAAATAATAAAATAGTCTGACATTTTGCCATAACAGGAGATAATTTTATAATGATAGATTTAAGAAAAAGTGACCCGCAGTTCAAGTGGGAGATTATCAAAAAAGAAGGTGGCGAAGGTCTGCTCAAATGCTTCGGATGCAGCGATTGCGCTGCCAGCTGTCCGGTCAGGTACTTTGACGAGCGCTATAACCCGCGTAAGATAATCCGATTTACTCTCCTGGGCATGAAGGATATGGTCCTGAAATCACCATTCCTTTGGTTCTGCGCACATTGCCATGCTTGTACAGAACGCTGCCCGCAGGGTATCAGAGTTGCCGAACTGATCAATGCGATAAAAAACTACGCGGTAGAGCAGGGATACTGTCCTGAGGGATACAAGATGCAGCTCGACCTGCTGATGAAAATGGGCCGGCTCTACGAAGTAGAGGATTTTGACCTGAAGAAACGCCAACGTCTCGGTCTACCACCGATTGACAAAACAATACCTGATGTCGCCAAGATATTGGCAGCCACAAACATCATCAAGGTCTTGAAGAAATGAGCAAGTACGCTATCTTCCTGGGCTGCACTGTTCCTGTCCGGGCACAACACTATGAACTCAGTGCTCGCAATGTCGCCACGCAACTCGGCATCGAGCTGGTTGAAATGTCCGGTGCATCGTGTTGTGGCTTTCCCTTGAAGGCGGTCGATGCAGAGACGGCGCTTCTTGTTGCTGCGCGAAACATTTCTCTTGCCAGCCGTCTCAAAACCGACATCGTCACTCTGTGCAATTCGTGCACCGCGATGCTTTCTGACGCACAAGCCCAACTCAGTAATGAAGAATTTCACAGCAAATTCAAACAAGTCGGCCTGTCGTACCCGCACGAAGTAAGGGTACGGCACTTTGTACGCATGCTGTACGAGGACATCGGAATCGAAAAGATAGGAAAAGTTGTGAAGAAATCCTTGAAACCTCTAAAGATAATGCCACACTATGGATGTCATTACATGCGACCTTCAACTCTATACGGCTTTGACAACGTCGAGGTACCACACACCCTGGACGAGCTGGTGAATGTAACCGGTGCCGAGTCTGTTAACTACGCGGATAAGAAAATGTGCTGCGGTGGCTCTGTACTCGGCGTCGACGAAAAACTAGCGATAACGATGGCCAATCACAAACTCAGTATCGCAAAAGAGAATGGCGTCGATGCGATCGTATCGATATGTCCGTTCTGCACAGTGATGTACGAAGACAATCAGCGCAAAGCTGAGGCGCAGTTTGAAAAACAATACGGAATTCCCGTGCTATATTACCCTCAACTCCTCGGATTGAGTCTTGGCCTCGATGCTAATGCCGTCGGTCTGAAGTTCAACAGGATCAAGCCCGACAACATCATAGATAAACTGACGCGGTGAGATAAATGAATAACAAAATCAGAGTACTGATATGTAACTGCCATAATTCGGTTAAACTGCCGAAGATAGACCTTGGACCGGGAATAGAAGTAGAACAGCACGACAATCTATGTAATGTTAAACCGCAAATCTCCCCAGAAGAGAAAATCGTGATCGCCGCGTGCAGTCCGAACCTGCTTGAAGGAATATATCCTGACATAAATGCCGAGTTTGTGAACATAATCGAACACGTTGTGTCAATCGGACACCCCTTCGAAAAAGCAGAACAAATGATCATCGCGGCGGTTGAAAAGATCAAAGAAACCGAGCCGATCAAGAAGAAAGTATTTGAGGTCAAGCACAAGAAAGCTCTTGTTATAGGCGGTGGAATAGCCGGTATCGAAGTTGCCTTCCAGTTGAGCAGAAATGGCATAGACGTCACGCTGGTCGAAAAAGATCCATTCCTGGGTGGAACCGTAGCTAAACTTGACCGCCTTTACCCCGCGGGAACGCCGTACAGCCATACCCTCATGCCTTTGATAAACAAATTACATGCATGCAAAAATGTAGAACCCCTTGTTAATACGGTAGTCACCAGCGTAAAAGGCAGGCCCGGCGAATATGCGATCGTACTGAATACAAGCCCCCGCGGCGTGACCGAGTGCATCAATTGCGGAAAATGCGTCGATGTTTGTCCGGTCGAAATCAACGATGACGGAAAAAGAAGAAAAGCAATATACTACGTTCCCACTCATCCTGATATGTACGCAATTGATTTTGCCGCATGCACTAAGTGCGGCGAGTGTGTCAAGGTCTGTCCCGGTAAAGTCGATCTCGAAGAGAAGTGCAGAGAAAAAGATATGCATGCGGGTGCAATTGTCGTAGCGACCGGTTTGAACTGGTACGATGTCAGTAAGGTGGAAGAATACGGCTACGGTCGTTTGTCGGGTGTCATGAAGACCCTTGAGTTCGAACGTGCTGTAGCATCAGGAGCGTTGCGGCCAAAAAAAGTCGCCATCATTTACTGCGCGGGTTCCCGTGACTCCAAGCATCTGCCCTATTGTTCTAAGATATGCTGCCTTCTGGGTCTGAAAGAGGCTAAATTAGTCACTGACCGTTTTCCGGAAACAGAAGTCTATGTGATCGCGATGGACATGAGAAGCTACGGCACATTTGAATATCTCTACAACAAACTCCGTGAGAAGGGCGTATCATTCATCAAGGGCAAACCCTCCGAGGTCTTCCAGCGCGATGGCCGTCTCGTTGTCCGAACCGAAGACCTCTACACAAACGAACTTCTTGAAATCGAGGTAGACAATGTAGTTTTGAGCTCAGGATTTGTAGCCGACAAGGAAACCTTTGAAAAATTGAACATGAAACTCGACGGTGATTTCCCAGTATTGTTCGAAAATGCCGGGCTCGGCACCCATGATTTGCCGAGGGGTATCTTCACTGCTGGAGCAGCCACGTTCCCGTCTGGGGTTGCGGAAACACTGATCGACGCGCGCAAGGCATCACACTCGGCCCTTAGCCTCCTCCGAGTAGATAAGATCGAAACAAGACTGCCCCAGGCGGCGATCGACGATGACATGTGCAGCCTCTGCCGTATGTGTATCGGCACCTGCCCTTACAATGCGATCTCAGTCGTCGACGACAAGATCAAAATCAATGAAGAATTATGCATGGGCTGTGGGACCTGTTCTGTTACCTGCCCGTCGTATGCAAGCCAATTGGAAGGATGGAATAACAAAGGTCTCTATGCACAAATACGTGCCCTTGTTCAGGAAGGAGACCTGCTGGCAATACTATGCCGCTGGTCGGCATACAATGCAACTGAAAGAGCTGCGCAGGACAAGCTGACCTACCACGAGAATGTTAAGATAGTCCGTGTCCCCTGTACCGGTGCAGTCGATCCCTCCCACGTCATGATGGCATTGAACAGAGGAGCAAAAGGAGTACTGATCGGTGGATGTTACCCAGATGCCTGCCACTACGCTCGTGGTAATTTCAGGGCTAGGGCTCGCGAGTTAATTCTCCGGCTCAATTTAGCCTCACTCGGAATGGACGAGAACCGCGTAAGGCTCGAGTGGATAGGCAAAGATGAAGCACAAAAATTCGTTGAAATCGTGAAGGAAATGAACGAGTGAAAAAAGAAATACACAAAATACTTGAATGCCTACATATCCTGGATTGCCTGAACAAGGATGTTGCATATTTCACAGAAATTTATATAATCAGGCATATGTCATTTTCTGTCTTGCAAAAAGGAGGAAATAAATGGCTAAGCCATTAGTCGCATTTTACTGGTGTGCCTCCTGCGGTGGCTGCGAAGAATCGGTCGTTGATCTTGCTGAAGATATACTGAAGGTCGTCGATGCAGTAGAATTTAGGCTCTTCCCGGTTGCCATGGATTTCAAATACTCAGACGTTGAGGCACTACCGGACAAAGGACTTGCAGTTAGTTTTATCAACGGCGCAATTCGCACCGGAGAGCAGAAACACCTCGCGGAATTGCTTCGCAAGAAATCGCAGCTCGTTGTTGCTTATGGTGCCTGTGCACATCTGGGTGGCATTCCAGGATTAGCAAATGTGGCAAATCGAAAAGAGATCTTTGAAACCGCCTATAAGAATACACCATCCACTTACAACCCCAAAGGAATTTATCCGCAGACCGTGACCGAAACCAAGTACGGTAAATTGACTTTACCTGAGATATTCGATACTGTTCAGACATTGGACCAGACGATCGACGTCGACTATTATCTTCCCGGATGCGCACCTCCACCAGACCTGGTCATGAAAGCGATAACGGCAATACTGGAAGGCAATCTTCCGGCAAAAGGTTCTGTGCTAACTTCTGAAAAAGCCCTTTGTGAAACCTGCGAGAGGAACAAAACGAAACCGGACAAGCTGGCAATCAAAGATATCAAAAGGATATCACACGTTATCGCAGATCCTGAAAAGTGTTTCCTTGCCGATGGCATCATCTGCCTGGGACCGGCTACGCGCGGCGGTTGCGGCGAGCGCTGCATAAACGCCAACATGCCATGTCGCGGCTGTTTTGGTCCGACCCGGGAAGTCAAGGACATGGGTGCGAGATTCATGTCCGGTCTCGCATCGATTATCGATGTCGATGATGAGGCTGAAGTGGAAAAGATCGCCCAATCGGTCATCGATCCAATCGGCTTGTTCTACATGTATTCTTTGCCGAGTTCAATAATCAACCGAAAGCAGGGGGTTTAGCATGTACAAAGAAATCACAATAGATCCGGTTACCCGTCTTGAGGGTCACGGAAAAATCGATATCTTCCTCGACGACAAGGGGGATGTTGCCCACGCCTGCATTCAAATCCCTGAATTGCGAGGATACGAGCGGTTCGCGATCGGCCGTCTTGCCGAAGAAATGCCACGCATCACCGAAACGATATGCGGTGTATGTCCAACCGCGCATCATACGTGTTCGGGGAAAGCGCTCGATGATCTGTACGGTGTAGAACCCCCACCCGCGGCCAGAAAAATCCGGGAAATGGTCTATAACACATTTATGTTTGAGGACCACAACCTGCACTTCTATTTCCTTGGCGGGCCAGACTTCATTGTCGGCCCAGCCGCACCAAAGGCCGAGCGTAATATTGTCGGAGTCATCGGCAAGGTCGGACTCGAAGCCGGGAAGAAAGTGATCGACATAAGAAAACGGGCGAGAAACATCATCCAGACCATGGGTGGCAGGGTCGTACATCCTGTGCATTGTTTGCCCGGCGGCGTTTCCAAACCCATGACAAAAGAAATGCAGCAGGAATTCAAGAAAACCGCTGAGGACTCGGTTGAATTCGCGAAATTCACGCTGCAGGCGTTTGACGATATCGTCTTAAAAAACAAAGCATACGTGGACCTGATAGTCGGCGATATCTATAAGCACCAAACCTACTACATGGGTTTGGTTGACGATAATAACAGGGTTAATTTCTACGACGGCTGGATCCGCGTCGTCGACCCGGATGGTAAGGAATTCGCAAAGTTCAAGGCTCAGGACTATCTGGATCACATTGCCGAAGGTGTTGAATCATGGACGTACATAAAATTCCCTTATCTGAAGAACGTCGGTTGGAAGGGCTTTGTTGACGGCAAGGAAAGCGGTGTTTACAGGGTCGCACCATTGGGCAGGTTGAATGTATCGGACGGTATGGCAACACCTCTTGCTCAGGAACATTATCAGAGATTCTATGATACTCTGGGCGGAAAACCCGTGCACAATACTCTAGCAACACACTGGGCTCGGTTGATCGAAGCGATGCAGGCTGCAGAAAGCATGGTCGCACTGATAAATGACCCGGAAATACTGGATCCCAATGTCCGCAACATGGACTTTCAGACCCCAAAGAAGGGAATCGGTGTTATCGAAGCGCCGAGGGGCACGTTGTTCCATCATTATGAGACCGACGAAAGAGGCAGGCTGACAAAAGCCAACCTGATAGTGGCGACAGTGAACAATTCAGCAGCGATCAATATGTCGGTCGAAAAGGCCGCACGCGGTTTGATCAAAGGTGGAAAAGTCGACGATGGCCTTCTCAATATGGTTGAAATGGCTTTCCGTGCTTACGATCCATGCTTTGCTTGCGCCACTCACACGGTAGATGGCCGTGTGCCGCTCGAAATAAACATTTACGATAACGAGCAAAGAGTAGTTAAATCTATAAAGACACACTGACATAACAGAGCAGTATCTCGAAATCCGGAGGGGAAGACTATTCTGCAGCGCGCAGTCCGGGTTGCAGAGTGATGGTCGCCGTTGAGGAAGGATTGCGCTGTCACGATCATGGGAATATCAAAACGTAGCCTTGTTTTTGGTATAGGCAATCCGTATCGCTGTGATGATGCGGTTGGTATCAGAGTAGCGCAGGAAATCGCAAGGCAAATCAAGAATCCAGACATTGACGTCAAATGGGGAAGCATCGACGGTGTCGCCATACTCGATGAAGTCGTTGGCTACGAAAGAGTGATCTTCATCGACTCGGTGAAAACCGGCAAAGGAAAGCCTGGCGATATCTACAAGATCAAACATGCCTCTGAAGAAAATACAGCATCATTTTCCTCCCACGGCATCAATTTTCTCACTGCACTAAGGTTCGGAGAAAAATTCAAACTCAAGATGCCCGTGCAAATAGACATCTACGCGATTGAAATCACAGACAATACTTCATTCAGCGAAGAATGCACCGAAGAAGTGGCAAGAAGCATAACACAAGCAGCACAGATAGTTATGGAAGAAATAAATGAATACCGCAATTGATACTGGTCGGAAAGAAACAGAGTAGAACATGATACGTTCGATCATCGAAACATCTCTTGTAGACTGGGACGGCAAACTGACAACCGTGCTTTTCTTCGATAAGTGTAATTTCATGTGTCCGTTCTGCCAGAACTGGGAATTAATATTGCATCCGGAAAGATTCCCTGTTATCGAGTGGACTCGGATCGAAACCATTCTTCTTTCAAAGAAATCATGGATTGACGGCGTAGTACTCACTGGCGGCGAACCGCTTGCGCAAACAAAAGAAGTCTTTGACATTACCCGCAGAATCAAGGCATTGGGTTTTCTCGTGAAAATCGATACAAATGGCGCCTATCCAGAAATCCTGCACGAAATGATCGAGAAAGGTCTGGTCGACTATGTTGCAATGGACATCAAAGCACCGCTTGATGACAGGTACGACAGCGCCGCCGGCAGAAAGATCGACCTTGCCGCCATAGAGCGGTCTATTAGCATGCTGATGAGAGGTCAAACTGACTACGAATTCCGCACAACCTGCGTGCCCCGTATCATCAACACGCGAACGATCGCGGAGATCGGGAAGCGCATCCAGGAAGCAAAAAGATGGTTTTTACAGCGATATGTTCCGGAAAACGCGTATAAAAAAGAATACAGGAATTTGCGTCAAATATCGGGAGCCGATGTGAGTGAAGTGCTCCGGATTGCACAGCAATATGTTACAAACGCTAAATGGCGGGGCAAAGAAACTTAGTAAAATGAGGTTGTCCGTTGACTTGCCAGCAATAATGGGTATAATCAATAAAGTATGAAAGAAGAATCCAAAATCAAACTGAATAACCTGCTCGTATCAAATTTGTTGAAAATTGCTTTTGCCACCGCAGATACTATGTTTTTCAAAAAGATATTGTTTCCTGTCATAGAAAAGGGTATACGGAGCGCTGTAGAACGTGTCCCTGGTCCTGTTACCTGGCCCGGCGTGCTCGACGACAAGTACTACATGCTACGGTCAATGGCTTACTCAACTCTGAAAATGGGACTTTCTTCCAAGTTCGCAACTACAGTTGTCAACAAAGCAATGCTGAGTAACCTGCGGATGAAAAAGGAAATCGAATTCAGAGGGAAATTTGGTTTTGACCCGCCCGGTTTCATGGTCATCTCACCGGCAAAACGGTGCAATCTCCGTTGCCGTGGCTGTTACGCAAATTCCGCGTCGGAGAAAGACCAACTTGACTATGACATCTTCACCAGAGTGATAGAAGAAATGCGACAATTCTGGGGGGCTCGTTTCGTTGTCGTCTCCGGTGGCGAACCGATGATGTATCGCTGGAACGGCAAAGGAATCTTGGACATATACAAAGAACATCCTGATTCTTTGTTTCTCATGTATACGAACGGCACGATGATAAATGACGAAGTGGCACAGAAGTTCTACAATCTCGCCAATATCACCCCGGCGATATCAGTGGAGGGAATGCAGAGAATTACAGAACAACGACGTGGCAAGGGTGTTTTCGAAAAGATAACTCAAGCCATGAAAACACTGAAGAAAAACCATGTCTTGTTCGGTGTGTCAATCACCGTCACCAAACATAATGCCGAGGAAATAGTGTCCGATGAATTCATTGATTACTACTTTAATAAACTCGGCGCCGGTTACGCATGGGTTTTTCATTATATGCCAATCGGCAGGGATATTGACCCAGACCTCATTCCAACCCCGGATCAGAGGATAATGCTGTGGGAAAAATCCTGGGAGATCGTGAAAAAGAGAAAGATCATGTTCGTCGATTTCTGGAACCATGGTCCAGTGTCCGATGGCTGCGTATCGGCCGGGAGACCGGGTGGCTATTTCTATATTGATTGGCAGGCCAAGGTCTATCCATGCGTTTTCTTCCCATACGCCGCAACCACGATGAACGAGATTTACGATAACGGAGGCGATCTGAATGACTTGATAAACCTGCCATTGTACTCTCGCATCCGCGACTGGCAGTTCAAGTACTGGAAAGAGGGCGACCTGCTTCGGCCGTGCCCGATACGTGATCATTACAGGATGGCTAAAAAGTTTGTCGTGGATACAAAGGCAATACCCTCTGACGAGGGAACTGCAGAAATAATAAAAGACCCGGTCTACGAAAAAAAGATGGATAATTATGACAAAGAACTCAAAAGAAGAACGACCCCCATCTGGGAGGATGTCTACTTACATGGCGCTCGACGCTGATAAGCAGTTAGAGATAATAAGAACCAATGTCGCGGAATTGATATCCGAAGAAGAACTACTATACAAACTAAAAGCAAAAAGAAAACTCCGGGTCAAACTCGGCATCGACCCTTCGGGTCCTGAAATCCACCTCGGCTTCAGCGTCGTCCTGCGCAAGCTAAGGCAGTTCCAGGACCTCGGACATACAGCGGTAATGGTTGTAGGCGACTTCACAGGGATGATCGGCGACCCGAGCGGTGTTTCCAAGACACGGCCAAAACTCACAAAGAAGCAGGTGGCAAAGAACATGGCAAAATACAAGGAGCAGATATTCCGTATCCTCGATCCTAAACGCACGGAATTCACCTACAACAGTAAGTGGCTGGGCGCGCTATCCATGTATGACCTTGTGGAACTGGCGTCGAAATACACGGTTGCCCGCATCCTCGAGCGTGATGATTTTTCTCAGCGTCTTAAAGACGGTCTGCCGGTCTACATGCATGAAATATTGTATCCGCTGTGCCAGGGATACGATTCAGTGGCGATCAGGGCAGATGTAGAACTCGGCGGTACCGATCAGAAATTCAACCTCCTCGTGGGACGGGAACTCATGCGTGAGTCTAGTATGGAACCGCAGGTGGTCTTGATGATGCCGATCCTCGAGGGCACCGACGGTGTGAGAAAGATGAGCAAGAGTTTCAACAACTACATAGGCATTACCGAATCACCCAAGCAGATGCTGGGCAAGATCATGTCTTTGCCCGATGAACTTATCATAAAATACTGGCGTTTGGCCACCGACGCTTTCCCCCACCGCATCGAGGAATACCGCATGGCTTTGGAGGACTGTTCGATGAACCCGCGCGATGCAAAAATCGACTTGGCAAAGACGCTGGTGCGGATGTATCACTCGGCGCAAGCCGCGCAGAAAACCGCAGAAGATTTCCAGCGTGTCTTCACGCAACGGGAACTACCCGAGAAGATAGATGAATACAAAGCAACAAAAATAAATAACAACATAATCGACCTGCTGGTCGAATCCAAATTAATGGGCTCTCGCAGCGAGGCAAAAAGAAAAATTCGCGAAGGGGCAATCGATGTCGACGGTGTGCGAGTCGATGACATTAATTATAGCGTAGAGTTAAAGCAACCCGTTGTACTGCGCGCCGGCAAACACAAATTCCTCAGAGTATCTAAGAAGTAACGCTCCTACCTCACCTGACTAATACGAATGATCTTTCATGTCTAACCTCTGGCGTCTCCAGCACCAGAAAGTAAGTACCCTGCGGGAGGTTCCTTGTGTTGAGAATTGATTCATGGACACCTGCGGGCTTGAAACCATCGTACACCGTTTCCACCAACTGGCCTACCGTGTTGTACAACTTCAGTGAAATATGTGTCGCGGTAGGTAATGAGAAAGAGATCAGTCCCGTATGTGAAACAGGATTCGGCAAAACTCGCATTTCGCATTTCGCAATCCGCAATTCTTTATTCTCCTCTACACCAGTGTACAAGTACCAGAACATGTTGTAGTAATCCTCAGCATACTGGTCGATCAGCGCGATCGCTGTATCAGGCCGATGAAACGGATATCCGTACACGATGTCGGCGAACATGACCGCGAATATCAAAGTGACAGTTGAATCAGGTGACACGTTGAATGGACCAGTGGAGACAACAAAGCTTTGATCATCAGGGTCCCCGGGGATTGTGTCAAGCGGTTCGTACGCACCAGTTAAATAATCGTATCCTGCCAGCACAGCGTATCGCTCCGGGTCTGTCTCTGGGTAGGGAAAAAAGAACTTCTTCAATGCTGTCATGCCTCTCTGCGGCCATTGCGATGGATCGCGCCAGTCAGGAACGCCGTCATTGTCCGCATCCCACAAGTATTGCGGAAGATTATTAACATAATATACGCTATCTCGCTCGTATTGATCGAGAATGCCGTCACCATCCTTATCCATGCCCACAATGAGGTCATATGGTGTCTGCAATAGATCTAGTCCAACAACACCCGGTTCCCACGGCGGTGTACCCGGTTCTTCGGTCAAATCCCACTGGTACGCGACGTTATCAACTGCTATTGTATCCGGCTCGATGAAGTACTTGTGATCGATAATTCCGCTAAATCGTTCATCAGCGTTCATCCACTCACCGATTTCGCCATTCATATATAAACCAATGTAGCAGTGAAATAGTGTATGGCAAGATACATTCTTTATTTCATCGACAAAGAAAATCATATCCTGTAAAAATGGAAGATCCCACACGTAGACAGTCTGATAAAACTCTATTCCGATCGGCCTTCCACCCTGCGTATGGTACGCAGAATCACAATCATTGAAACAGCACCATGAATCCTGATGAGATACCGCTTCCTGGGGTGCCATGGGAAATGTATCCACTGGCGGCGGCCAATTATACGGATACATATATATGATCGCACAAGGATGGCTCACCGACATACCGTCCAGACCGGGAGCGAATTCAGAGGACCACCACCAAGTCGTCACGAGCGTGTCACCGGTCAGAGAATCGATAGTACCGAACCAACTACCTGCTCCGTAGATGTAATTGTGGCCTGAGCCTACAGGCCACCAGCAGCCTGGTGTACCGTACTCAGTCAAGCCAAACATGCCGTAGTTGGAGATACACATCTCGACCCGGTTTGTGTCATGGCGTAATATCTGAAAATCTCGCCCCATACTTTCAGCACTCACGAATCCCAAGAGAAGAACACACATCACCTGTATCATCCCGCCAACTCCTTTCAAGATGTTCACCTCAAGATAACGATGGAACGAGATATCTTTAATTCACCCGTCTCCAATACCAGGAAATAAGTCCCCTGCGGCAGTTCCCCGGTGTTGAGAATTGATTCATGCACACCCGCGGTTTTGAAACCATCAAATACCGTTTCCACCAACTGGCCCAGCGAATTGTACAATTTCAGTGAAACACTGGTCGCAGCGGGCAGCGAAAAAGAAATCACCCCGTTATTTGAAATCGGATTCGGCGAAATTCGCATTTCGCATTTCGCAATCCGCAATTCTTTATTCTCCTCTATCCCTGTATACAAGTACCAGTACATGTTATAGTAATCCTCGGCATACTGGTCGATCAGCGCGAGTGCTGTATCAGGCCTTGCATATATGTTCATCCAATCGGCAAACATGACCGCGAAGACCAGTGTAACAACAGAATCAGGTTCCAGGTCAAAAGGACCGCTCGAGAGAAGGAATCGCTGGTCGTCAGGCGCCGGTGGGATTGTATCATACGGCTCATACACACCGGTCTGGAAATTGTATCCAGCAAGGGACTCGTAGCGATCAGAGTCGATGTTCGGCTCTATATTTAGAGAGTATCTTTTAAGCGCGGTCATACCTAATTGTGGCCACTGCGAAGGGTCGCGCCAGTCTGGTACGCCGTCAAGATCAACGTCCCACATTGAAGACGGTAGGATATTTACATAATATACGCTATCTCTCTCGTACTGGTCGAGAATACCATCGCCGTCCTTATCCATTCCTTCAACCAGATCGAACGGTGTCTGCAGCAGGTCAAAGCCGATCGTGCCTGGATACCATGGAGGTGAGCCAGACTCAATCACTTCCTGCCACTGGTAGGCAACGTTATCCACAACAATCGTATCTCCATCAACGACATATTCTCGATATACAATGCCACTATACCTGTCATTCGAAGAAGTTCCATCCTCATCACCAATGTCGCAATTCGTGAGAAGTCCAGAATAGCAGTTATGAAGGGTATGCCCGGAGACATTCTTAACATCGTAAATGAAGAATATCATATCTTCAACGCACGGTATATCCCAGGCATACACGGTCTGATAAACCTCTATGCCGATCGGTCTCGTATCGCCGGGGATATGGTAGACCACATCAGAGTCATTGAAGCAACACCATGAATCCTCATGTGATACCGTATCTTGCGGTGCCATTGGCAGCGTATCTGGCGGTGCCGGCCAGTTATCCGGGTGCGTGTAGATGATCGCAGCCGGATGACTTGGAGACCAACCCGAAAGGCCGGGAGCGAATTCAGCCGCACCGCCGTGTGCACTAAAACCGATCGTTACTAGTGTGTCGCCGGTCAGTGAGTCAATCGTACCGAACCACAGACCTGCCCCATAGATGTAATTGTGGTGCAATTCTGCAGGCCACCAGCAGCCATAATTATTTCCCGTTTCATCCTGACCGAATTTGCCGTAGTTAGAGATACACATCTCCACCCGGTTAGTGTCGTGCCGCAGTATCTGAAACTCTCGCCCGGTAGCCAAGGCATTCATGGGGTACAACGCTACCACAACGAGAAGCAACATCACGAGTTTTATCATGTCAGAGCAATCCTGTCGTTCACCTCAGAACGACTATCGAACGAGATATCTTGAAATCCCCTGCTTCCAATACCAAGAAATACGTTCCCTGCGGCAATCCGTGGGTGTTAACAACGAATTCATGCACACCCGCAGGTTTGAAACCATCGTACACCGTTTCCACCAACTGGCCCAGTGTGTTGTACAACTTCAATGAAACACCGGTCGCAGCAGGTAATGAGAAAGAAATCAACCCGGTATTTGAAATCGGATTCGGCAAAATTCGCATTTCGCAATTCGCAATCCGAAGTTCGCAATCCTCTTCTATCCCTGTGTACAGATACCAATACATGTTGTAGTAGTCCTCAGCCCACTGGTCGATCAGCGCAAGCGCGGTATCAGGCCTCATATATATCCCTATCCAGTCGGCAAATATCAACGCAAAAACCAATGTGACGATGGAATCAGGCTCCAGGTCAAATGGACCGCTCGCCAGCAGGAACCGTTGATCGTCCGGGTCAGGAGGCACCGTGTCAAAAGGTTCGTACAGACCCGTAACGAAATTATAACCGGCCAATGTCGCATACCGCTCAGCATCGAGATTCGGTTCGACCGCTAATGTGAATCTTTTTAATGCAGAAATGCCGACCTGAGGCCATTGAGAAGGATCGCGCCAGTCCGGCACACCATCGTTATCCGCATCCCACATCGATGCGGGCAGATTTATGACATAGTATGCACTATCTCGCTCGTACTCGTCGAGAATGCCATCGCCATCCTTATCCATTCCGGCAACAAGATCCAAAGGAGTCTGCAATAGATCGAATCCGATAACACCAGGATTCCATGGCGGTACGCCCGGTTCTTCAACTTCCTGCCATTGATAAGCTACGTCGTCCACGATGATAGTATCGTCGTCTATCACATACTCCTGGTAAACAATACCACAGTATCGATCATTCGCACTCGTCCCAGCTTCATTGCCGATGTCGCAGTCAGCACAGATGCCAATATAGCAGTCATTCAGGAGGTGACCGGATACGTTCTTAACATCATATGTAAAAAAGATCATGTCTTCCAAGTAGGGAAAATCCCAGACGTACACCGTCTGATAGACCTCGATACCGATCGGCCGCGTGTCGCCGGCGATGTGATAGACCGAATCACAATCATTGAAACAACACCACGAATCCTCATGGGATACCGTGCCTTGAGGCGCCATGGGAAGAGTATCTGGCGGTGCAGGCCAGTTCTCTGGATATATATAGATTATGGCAGCTGGATGACTCACCGGCCAGCCCGCAAGACCGGGAGCGAATTCGGACTCGCCCCCATGGGGTCCATACCCGATCGTAACGAGCGTATCGCCTGTTAACATGTCGACCGTGCCGAACCAGATACCGGCTCCGTAAATATAATTATGACCAGAACCAATCGGCCACCAGCAGCCAGCGTTGTTCCCCGTTTCGTCCTGCCCGAATTTGCCGTAGTTGCTGACACACAATTCTACGTTGTTTCCATTGTGCCTGACAATCTGAAATTCCCGGCTTGCATTCGTCATAACCGCAGTCGAGCCAATCAGGCATAATGCCGTACCACACAAAATAAATATGGACTTCATGTTCCCTCCTCTACATTTTTGTACAAAATTTTCTTCTACTAATAATATACGTAACCATGTTCCCACTTTCCTCCGGTCATTTCAATTTATTATCACGAACTTGCCGACCTGCTCGCCGACATCTGATTCCACATGGAAAATGTACACGCCACTTGAAACGAGCTCGTCGTAGTCATTCAGGACATTCCACCACTCATCACCGCCGAGGTCGTTAGAAACACCCGATGCCGAAGTCTCCTGATGCAACAAGGTTCGCACTAATTCACCATTGAGATTGAAGATTCGGATCGTACACCTGTTGGGCAGGTTGATGAATTTAACCCGACGCTGCACAAAACGTGTCTGCCATTCGTTATGAATAATATACGGATTCGGCACTACCTTGACGTTCAAGAGCATCGCACTATCCGTGAACACACCCGGTGTGCCGGTTATTTGTACTTCGCCATACACAGAAGGCGGCAGATAGTCTTCATTCACACGAATGACCCATGTCTCATCTTCCTCAGGCAGAATCGTATCGTACATGTACGAATTATTCCGTAACGCGATCATCCCGCCGTTGATATAAAGATAACGAGTCCTCTCCGAAGTCGGAAATCCAATACCCACCTGGATCGTATCATGCGAGGGTTTGCTCCACGCCGTAGGTGGCGAATGCCAGGTAAAACACCAACCGTCAGCTAGGTGCCGTGTCAATGGCGTATTCTGATACTGCCGGTAAGGAATTACCTCACCAGTCACCAGATCCGTCACCTCGACCGTATTCACCGGACCGCCCGGATTCTTGCGGCGCCAGACAATCTCGTAGTCATTACCCCGCCACGCCCAAAGACCATGCATGTACACGGTATCGGCACTATCCTCTGCTGCAGGCAAGGGCACTGGTATGCTGGCAACAAGATACTGCGACGGATAACTGCCGCTCATGATCTCGATCGAATCAAAGACCGCAAATGTCGCCGGCAGTTCCGGGGTGCCGATGTCTGGATTGATTAACATCCCATTGACAGTAGGCGCAATCTCGTGCGGCACATATCCCGAACCGATACGCACTACATAATCGATCGTATCCAACACTCTCGCGTCATCCTTTAGCAATGCTGTATAGCGGCCGCCCGTATACGGTATCTGATGATCGTGCTCGTTCGTGAAAAAAACCGTCGCCGTATCCGGCGCCAAATACTCGATATACAGCCGATAATCCGCATCGATATCCTGCGGATAAGCGACCGAAGCATCGACCAACTCGGCAATCTGTTCATTACCAGACACCAACTCGATCATGGGATCACTTGGCGGCACGTAGTTCGCCGGATCACGGCGGGCGCGAACACTGTCACTGCTCAAGCCACTCTCAAACCAGATCGCGCGCGGCCCGTACACCTCTACAGAATCATACTGGTAAACCCAAAGAGTATCATAATTACCCAGCGTATCTATGTAAACATAAGGGGTAGAATCAATGACAAAGATCGAATCGTAAGTCGCTCTGATGTAATTGTAATCGAAGGAAGTCACCGCATAGTGATACATAAAACCATTGCGCACGTCTTCGTCAACAAAGATATGGGATAGACCTGTATTGCTCGCTGCCAAAGGTTCGGGTTCGAATGCAGTATCCGTAATGGTAATATCATTGCTCAGATCGAAGGATGCCAGCATTTCCCATGTACCGACCTGCCCGGTCGTGCTCTTCCAGACACGGTATCCCTCGAAATCATACTGGCGGTAGAACGGGTCATAATTTAATGAATATGGGTCACCGACAATATCAAACCACGGATCTCCGGTCACTTCGGGCAGGTTATCCCACACCAGGGTTATCTTTGCATCACCGGGGATAAGGGTCAGGCCAGGTGATGGCGGCGGTCCGGGTATAAACCAGTTCATATCGTGGCAGAACTGCGCCCAGTAATCAACCAAAATCAGTGCCGTATCCGGCCTCATATAATAACCATACCAATTTGCGAACACCAGGGCAAGCACGAGTGTAGCCGTCGAATCGGGCATGAGTTGGAAGGGTCCGCTCGATTGCAGCCAGCGCTGGTCATCGGGATCTACAGGAACTGTATCGTACGGTTCGTAAGCACCGGTGTGGTAATTGTATCCGGCGAGTGTCATGTATCGCTCGCGATCATAATTCGGCTCCAGATTCAGGGTGAACCGTTTGAACGCGGTCATACCCAGCTGCGGGATCTCTGACGGGTCGCGCCAGTCCTGCAAACCATCATGGTCAACATCCCATGCCGCGGGAGGCAGGTTGTTTACGAAATAAACACTGTCCCTCTCGTACTGGTCCAGAATACCATCGTCATCCTTGTCCTCGCCCTCGACCAGATCATACGGTGTCCTGACCAGATCATAGCCCATGGCAGCGGGGTACCACGGAGGTGTCCCCGGCTCTTCTGTTTCCTGCCATTGATAAGCCAGATTGTCGATATAAAATGAATCTCCATTGATTACATACCACTGGCCCACAATAGCAGAAATACGATCGTTAGCTACCGTACCTGCTTCGTTGCCTATATCATTATCCGCACAGATACCAAGGTAGAACTCGGTCATATTCTGTCCCGAGACATTCTTTATTTCAAAGACTAAATACGCAACATCCATTAATAAATTCAAACTCCACACATGTACACTCTGGTAGACTTCAAAGCCAATGGGTCTGGTATCGCCTGCAACATGATAAAGACTATCAGCATCGTTATATACACACCACGAATCCTGATGGGAGAGTGATCTTTGAGGCGCGGTTGGATAGGTCGCGGCCGGCGGCGGCCATGGATTAGGATAGAAATATATTATCGCCTGGGGATCGCTGACCGACATGCCGCAGAGACCAGGCGCGTACTCACTCGCGCCGCCCGACGGCATGTAACCGATGGTCACCATTGTATCGTTCTCGACCGTATCTACTGCACCGACCCACGTTCCGGCACCGTAGATATAGTTCTGACCAGAACCCACCGGCCACCAGCAGCCAGCATTGTTCCCGGTTTCGTCCTGTCCGAATTTGCCGTAGTTGCTGACGCACAATTCTACGTTGTTTATGTTATGCCTCAGGATCTGAAACTCCCGGCCTGTGGTGGTCGTGACTACGGTTCTGCCGAAGACGCATAATGCCGTGCTCAACAAAACAAATATGATCTTCATGATCCCTCCCCTTTCTGCTACAAAACCATCAGATCATATGAGCAGGACCACCAGGAATATGATGACCCTTCTCGGGTGACTCAAGAACAAGATATTTCCCTTTCATACCAATACTCCGGTGGCCCTGCTCATGATTCCTCTCAATCACCGTTTGCGCCGCTTCTATAACAAATCATAATAAGCGGCTGTGAGAAATCTGTGAATTTTAGTGCTCAGCCACCCGGGGGTGCATTAGCAAGAGCCTCATAGACCTCCACGGTCTCCTTTTGGGGCTCGGTTTTAAGCTCTTTCCTGAGAGCCTTTTTTAGTTCCTGAAAGTCCTGTTCAATTTCACCAAATCTACCCAATTGAGCAAGTACACGCATCAATCTACAATGATGCTTCTCGTCAAGAAAGTTCAATGATATCAGTTTCTTGCTGACGTTCATCGCCCCGATGTATTCCCCGTCTCCCTCGTACTGTTCAAAAAGCATGACCAAACCTTCTTCATACCTGGACTGATAGTGCCGCCGCATCTGCTCTACCCAATCATCATACCACCCAGATGCAAAACCTTCTTTATATACGCTGCTCATCTTGTCGAGCAACCTTCTTTTCTCTGCCTCATCAGCCGTCTCTTTTGCCTTTTTCAACAAAGCCTCGAACTCATCGGTATCAAGATTCACCAAAACGCCCGAAACCAATTGGTATGAACCCTTGGCAGAACATATCAGGTCTTCTTTTATCCCAAGCGTCGACCTGGTAATTTCCCTTATGTACTGCATTGCCTTGCGCAGGCTGATACTTCCTTTTTTACTGGACACTTCATGCCACATGGTATCGATGAGAATATCACCGCTTACTTTCTCACCCTTGTGCAGGAGCAGGTAGAAGAAGAGTCTTTTTGTCTTTGATGTCTGCCACAGGTCATCATCGATCGGCCGGTCATCAATAACAACCTCTGGAACGCCGAAGAATTTTCCATCGATCCAGTGGATGTCCAGCTTTGACTTCTTTATGATCGCCTTCACATACCCCTGCTCGATGTCGTGCGAGCGGATCACCTGCATCATCCATTCATTCTGCCGTAATTTCTTCAATAGCAGATAGTCATATCCCTTTTCGCGGCTTATCCGCGTTGCCCTGCACAGGAAATCGCAGCTCTGAGTTGTGTCATTTAAAAGGTAAAATAATCTGCTAAGTTCCATACCAATGAGGAATTGATGGAAGATTTCATTGAATTTCTCTGCGAGATGCATAGACGCAATCAGTATATCCTCTGCGTCGCGGAACTTACCCTCCGCCATCCTTATCATCCCTTCTGTCACAAGATAAGGTATTGCTTCCGCATCATCGCGTGATTTCTTCAATGTCCATATTGCCGAAAGACACTTCTCGGCTTCGATAAGATCTCCATCCGCCAGGCATATCTTGCACATCTCATTCATAGCTATGACCGTCAAACGTTCGACACCAAGTTTATCGGCCATTTGTAGCGACTTGTTGAGATATTGTTTCGCTTTTTCCAATTCCTCGGCTTCTTGATACAAAAGTCCGTAACCGCTCCAAAGCGCAACCATTGACCACATATCATTATATGAACTGCACGTCTTCACACCAATGTCCAAGATCGACTTCGCCTCTGCTGCGTGGCCAAGCAAGATACTAAACCTGGCCGCATTAAAGAAACCCGCCCCGCAACCAGGCGAAAAATGATGGGCAAGTATACCAGTTATTTTCGAAAGTTTTGCATAGGCAGTGTTCAGATTACCCATTTTCCATTCGCTCATTGCCCAGTTGTTGAGAATACTCGCCTCAATATCTCCATATCCCCCGTGCTGTGCGATCGTATAGGCCTTATCATAGAGGCTTACGGCCTTAGGCGAATATCTTCCACCGAGTGCTGTGTGAAGCGAACCGAGTGAATTCAGTATCGAAGCTCTCGTCAGGCTCGAACCTCGCGGACATACTTTAAGTGCATCACGGTAGTAACGCATGGCGGACTTGAATTTACCCTCGGTGTAACTGATGCCACCCAGAGCGTATAAAACATCTGCATGCTTCCGTTTTGCCCGTGGCATCTTTTTCAAGAGCCCCCGAGCTCTCAGTATACTCTTGCGGGACTCGACAAGCCTTCCCACGATGGTTAATGCGCGGGAATATGTAATGAGAAGATCGTGATCGCGAATGCGGATCTTCGCCGGGATCTGCTCGACATAGCTACATAACATTCCGCTCCTGCCCTCCCCCGTATAGAGGGGACCGATTCTGTTTATTATGGCGATCATTCTCTTGTATGCTCCTGCCTGCGCGTAGAATGAAAGTGCCTCGTCATACTTATCTTTCTTCGCGAGATAGTCAGCAGCACGCATGCGTATTGCCCTCTTCAGCTTCGCATCGGTGAACTTACTGTAAAGAAAATCCCTGAATAGATTATGCAAGCGGTAGCCATGCTCTGGTATTTTAACGACAAAAGCATTGCGCCTTGCCAGTTCAGAAAGCAACACACTTGAATTCTTGCGTCTTGTGGCAGCGTCAAACAACTCCGGATTCAGCAACTCAAATAACGAACATTCGAGCAGAAATCTGCGCATACGAGCCGTTTCCTGAAAGTAGATTTCCTGAGCGAAGTAGTTGAAGAGACCTGCCTGTGACTGCAAATATCCGCTGACCAGTGTTCTGGTATGCTCAGACGATGTAATTCCTTCAAGATAACTTGTCGATTGAATCATTAACCGCAGACTCACTGGCCACCCTTCAGAGTATTTCTCCACCCATTCGAGATCCCGTGACTTCAGCGGAATCGAATACGTCTTCTTGAAAAGCTTGCTGATCTCGCCCTTGGTGAATCGCAGCTGCTGACTGGTCAATTCAAAGAATTCATCTCTGGCTGTCATCAGCGCAAAATAGAGGTCTGGTTCTGAACGCGACGTAATGATGAAATGCAGGTTAGCCGGCATGTGTTTGAACAAGAAGTCGAGCGTTTTGTCGACAGCCGTGGAAGGCTGCAGGGCATGATAATCCTCCAGGATGACGTACGTGTCTTCCTTTATGCATTCCACGACTTCGTTTATGAACGTACCAACAATAATATCAGAATAACGGTACGGCTGGTTAAAAAGATGGCGTAGATGAGCCACCTTCCTGCCAAAGGATGGCTTCAGTTTCTGTAACCCGGCAACGAGATAGGAGAAGAAAACCGCGGGCTCGGCATCCGTTCTCTCGAGATGATAATAGACAATCGGCCTGTTCTTCTGCGACATGAAATGTGACAGTAATGTAGTCTTTCCATATCCATGACCCGCGCACAGAAGTATGACCTTCTTATCGAGATTTCTCGACATGATATGCAGCAAACGCTGACGCCTTAGGGTTTTTGTCTTTATTTCCGGAGGCTGCAGTTTACTAAGTAAAATTATACCAGGTTCCTTCCCTCGCACAATAAAACTATAACTGACAACTTCTAAGTTGTCAAGCATTGTTTCAAACGCCATACATAGAACGATGTTTCACACATCGCCATTCGTTTGACGATTTCGAAAAGCGAAACGGATAACGGCGTCGATCATCAAAACCATCTTTCGAAAACGCATCGCTCTTCGCAACCAACCAACGTAGGACGATCTCCATGATGTTGACACCCATCACGCAGGCTATTATAATGAACCGTGAAGGTCGACGTTGCTATTCCCAAAACAAGAGTGGATTTCCTCACTTACAATACGTCCGATGACCTAAATCCCGGTGATCTTGTACTCGTCCCGGTCAGGAAGAAAACGAAATTCGGCATTGTCATCAATAAAAACTCGCAAAGGGATGTTTCGGGCATGAGGGATATCGAAGAAATTCTCCACAGAGAATTCATTCCACAAAATCTGCTGACCTTGTACCGGTGGTTGGCAGACTATTATCTAACACCTCTTGGAGAAGTTCTGAAGGTCGCTTTACCATCCAAGATCTTGAAAAAATACGAGTTCGTTGAGATAAGTAGAGGTGAACCTGCAAAAGTCCGGGCACCAACGCCTAATTATTATCAGAATTTCGCGATCAGGCAAATCACCGAAGCGCTGGATGCAAATATTTACGCAACTTTCTTGTTGCACGGAATAACTGGAAGCGGCAAGACCGAAGTCTATATAAGGTGTATTGAAAAAGCGATCAAAAAGGGAGGCCGGGCACTCGTTCTCGCACCTGAAATATCGATGACGCCCCTGCTATTTGAAAGATTCGAGGAACGATTCCATAACGAAGTAGTCACTATTCACTCAACGTTGTCGGATAAGGACCGCCGGCAGATATGGCATGCCGTCAAGGATGGGAGGTACCGCGTTGTCATCGGGCCTCGCTCAACCGTTTTCATTCCAATGCCGGGCCTAAAGATCATCATCGTCGACGAGGAGCATGATCAATCCTACAAAGAACATACACGTATGCCTCATTACAATGCACGTGATGTAGCTGTCGCGCGCTGTCAATTTGAGAATATTGTTGCCGTACTGGGAAGCGCCACTCCCCAGGTCGAATCTTACTACAACACGGAGATCGGCAAGTACCGGTTGCTCGACCTCAAAGAACGTATCGATTCCCGGCCACTTCCAGAGATCGAGATAGTGGATATCAGACAAGAAGCGAAACCATATATATCACCAGAGCTGCAATCCAGGATCGAGCAGACGGTCAGAACCGGTGAGCAGGTGATTATCTTTCTTAATCGGCGGGGCTTCGCGGCCAGCCTCATGTGCCCGCACTGTGGATTCACCGCCAGGTGTCCTTTCTGTAACCTCCCACTCGTCTACCATAAACCCGAGAAGGATGACTCGGCATCACTCTCATGTCACATCTGCGAATACAAGTCCCCCTTGCGAAGCACTTGCCCCAAATGCCGTCGGGGCACGCTTCTATATCGCGGTGCTGGAACCCAGCGTATCGAAGAACTACTAAGAAAGACAATAAAAGATTTGGAAATCGCCGGCCCCGAAGACCGTTCACTGATCGTGCGCCTCGACCGGGATTCGGTTCGGCCAAAGGGCAAAATGCACAGCATTCTGAAAGCCTTTGAAAACGGAACTGCAAAAATACTCCTGGGAACCCAGTTAGTTACGAAAGGGTTCGATTTCCACGATGTCACGCTCGTTGGCATCGTCAACGCAGATATCATCCTTCACCTACCAGATTTCCGGAGCGGAGAAAAAACTTTTCAGGTGCTCACCCAGGTTGCCGGACGCTCTGGCCGGGGCAAGAAACCAGGAAAGGTCCTTATCCAGACCTACCACCCTGAACAGTATGCAACAATCTTCGGCCAGTTGCAGGATTACGGGAAGTTCTATAAGAACGAGTTATCGAGCCGCAAAGAATTAGGCTTCCCCCCATTCTCAAGACTTATTCTCATAAGGCTCAAAGGAACGGACGAAAAGGGTATCTGGAAAGAAGCGAACAGAATACACTCATTACTGCAGAAGACCGGCGGCTTCGAAATATTCGGACCGAATCGTTCCTTCTATTATAAAATTAGAAAGCAATTCCGGGTATTCATTGTTCTTAAACTAGGCAAAAATTATCCTCACCGCAAACTAAGATTTCTACAGGAATACAGGACAGGTAAATGCCAGATCGAGATCGATGTTGATCCGATCGACGTTTTCTAGAATATTGACTTGATGATTATTTGGAGATCAGTGACGATGGACTGGTTTTTTATGTAGTATAGATTATAGTAATCCTTTTCTTTATCTGTCAATTCGTGTTTTTTCTCTCTTGATTTTAGCTGGACCAACCCAGTCAAGCCGGGTTTGTAAATGGGATGGAAATTGTCTGCAGTACACTCTATTATCTCCGAACCAACAATGCTCAGACGTCCAACGAGTATTGAGAAATACAGCGGAACGCGTTTCATGAAACCAAAACCGCCGTCGAAATAGCATACGCTCACCCCTTTTCCGTTGGCATCTATTATCTTCTTCGTTCGAAACCGTGCACCAGCAATGAAATTCAAAAGAAAAAATGGTGCACTAAGAATGATAATAATGGCCGAAGCAATAATATCGAACAACCTTTTTACCATCAGATCAAGTGGACCTGCAAATGCAGTAATATCAAGCATCGGGACCGAATCTATCTCATCAACCGTGGATTTTGCCACAATGTATTCCACCTCGTGTGGTACAATACGGAAATTCACGCCCGTGCCCCTTGCCCGGACAATGGTCTGTAGAATCTGGGCGTTGGTTAGACGATCCGAAGAGAAAATAACATCATTTATCTTTTCCACCCGGATCAAATCTTTTACATTTTCGATGGTCGCCAGCACTTCGAGGCCGTCTATTGCCCTGCCAACGGTCTTTGGGTCGAAATCGACGAAACCACATATCTCATAATGCATATCGGGTCGCGCACGTATCTGTTTGAGAATCCTCTTTCCCTCATGGCCTGCCCCGACTATTATCGCACGTCGCAACCTTGATAGCGGTGCGCGCCTGGCTCCGGGCCCTGCAATTCTGTAAGCTACGCGCCATAGCGAAGCGAGTATTAGTATCAATGAAAATGATATCAAAACGATGATACGCGAATACGCGAATTGCTTGAAGAAGTACGTGAACGTCGAATTAGTCAGTAAACCGAACATCGTACCCCAGACTACAGGCTTCAAATGATAATTGCCCCTGCGCTGATACGCGCCGAACAAATAAATGCTTGTCATCCAAACCACCGTGTATATCGGCAGCACAACATTGAACCTCGCCAGCGGATAATGAGGAAACCTTATCCGCATTGACAGGATCAGACTCGCCAAAACGATAAAGAGATCCAGGAGCGGTGGCGCAAGGTTCTTTACCGTCTGCAACAAAAAAGCCATCGTTGCCCTCGCGTAAATACCGGCGGTGAGCAATATCCTCAGCAGGAATGAATAACGTCCCTCAAAATGTTTTCCCACGAATATCAGCATTGTCGAATAGAACTTGGCGATGATCGAAAAATCGCTCTTCTTGCTGCTCTCCCCTTTGTAGTGTATCGCCTTGGTCAGAGGAGTATACATGATTTTCCAGCCGGCCTTCTTTATCCGGTAGGAAAGATCGATGTCCTCGCCGTACATGAAATAGTCTTCATCAAAATAGCCGACCCGATCAAGCACGCTCTTTCTGAGCATCATCAGAGAGCCGGAAAGAACATCCACCTCGGCCTCCGCGTCCGGATCAAGATAGGTTACGTTATATTGCCCGAATAAACGACTCTTCGGGAAAACGCGGCTCAATCCGATTATCCTGCAAAAGGCCACCCAGGGGGTTGGAAAACTCCTGCGGCTTGCTATTTGAAAAGAGCCATCCGGATTGAGCAATTTGCACCCAACAGCTCCGACATCCTGACGCTCGTCGAGGTACTTTTTGAGTACGGCCAACGCATCTTCCTGGATCAATGTATCAGGATTGAGAATGAGGATATATTCGCCCTGCGCGACCCTGATCGCTTGATTGTTCGCCGTGGAAAATCCAACATTGGTGTTGTTCTCAATGAGATTGACATCCGGGAATTTTTTCCTGACCATGGCCTGGCTGCCATCCACCGATGCATTATCAACAATAAATATCTCGATATTCAAATCCCCGCGTGCGCGACCAATGGCAATAAGACACTGCTCGAGAAACGCTTTGACATTATAATTGACAATGATAATGGAAAGGTCCTTCTTCATCATGGAATTATAGGTCAACCAATGACAAAGTCAATAATGTAGCATGCAATCATATTTCGTACATATATATTCTATCCTCGGGTAGGCAGTCAACCATTTGCCAACCGTCAAATTCCCAGACATAAGAAACAATGCGCGTACCAGGTTTTAGCTCGCGTTTGAATTTTTCCTTGAGTCGGTTGTTAGTTGGTCCGTATAAGAAAAGCATTACAGCCGTCGCGTCGCCAATATCTCTTTTGAAAAAATTGCCGAATATGATACTAACCCTTCTGGACTGCCCCGAAATAATCGTCATAAACCATGCAAATATAAATCTGAAAGGGTCGATCTCGATCCCGACTCCGCGCGCGCCGAAACGTTTTGCGGCCGCAATCAAGACACGTCCATCACCACAACCAAGATCGAACACAATGTCATCGTTACCAACCTTGGCGATTCTCAGCATCTTATACACCTTATCCATGGGTGCAGGGTCAAAACCTGCGCCGACGGATAGTGCCCAGTATTTCCACAACACGTAGATAACGAAAACAATGAGAAATATTGCCAGGAGTTGTATCATTTCCCCAAGGAACGAAGATTATTGTTTCTTAAGATAGGGCTTGATGAATTTCAGAATAAACTCCAACCTCTTCTCGCGCCTCCGCGGCGAACCATGCCTGGAAAGCCCGTGCGGCTCGCCTGGGAAATGTACCATTTCCACATCCCTTCCGAGTAGTTTGAGTGCAGCATATAACTCCTCAGCCTGGGTGATCGGGCATCGATGGTCCTGCTCACTATGTATTATCAGTAACGGGGTCTTCATCCTTCTTACATATTTAATTGGAGACATGCTCCAGTAGAACTGAAAATTTCTTTTGTCCCACCAATGACCCTTGAATTCTCTGGACATCGCAAAGCCAAAATCCGATGACCAGAAGGATAACATGTTAACTACGCTGCGCATAGTCACGGCAACCTTGAATAGATCTGTATGACCGATGATCCAGTTGGTCATGAATCCCCCATAACTGCCGCCCATAACACCCATTCTCTTGCGATCCACGTATTTCCTTCTCGTTATCACGTTCAAACCCTTGATGATATCCCGCGTATCCGGTATGCCCCAGCGGTTGTGCAGGTCTTTGGCGAATTTCTCGCCATATCCGACACTGCCGTGCGGGTTCGAGTAGAACACCACATACCGATTCGCCGCAAGCACCTGGAATTCGTGGAACAGAGAATTACCGTATGCAGCGTGTGGACCACCATGGATCTGGACGATGAGCGGATATTTCCTGCCCGGCCTGAAATCAGGAGGTTTCAGTAACCACCCTTGTATTTCATCACCGCCATGACCCTTCCATCTGATCTCTTCTGGCACGGCAAGCTTGTGTGCCCTCAGATAATCCCGGTTTAAATGCGTGAGCTTTTGACGGACACCATCCCGGCAGATATAGAGGTTGCCGGGATCAACCGGATTGCTGATCGCCAGTACCCAGGTACCGACTCCGTCATGATCAAAGGCGTAAATGCATTCATTGACTCCCATCACTTTGCTGGCTTTCTTATTCTTTATGTCGATACGATAGACGCAATAATCGCCGTGATCTACCGTTATATCGTACAGAAACCTGCCATCACTCGAAAAAACAGGACGGTTGGACGCATAGTTTCCTAAATCGTCAACCATCAGTGCCTCAAAAGTGTTGTCGAACGATTTTGTCAGGTTAACTGCCTTGCCGCCCTTGACCGCAACCAACCATTGGTTAATATTGCGCCAGCCAACCCATTCCTCCGGATACAACCTGCCCCGGTATGCCAGATATTTACCATCCGGTGAAAAAACGGGCGACCATTTTGGTCCGGCCGGTGTCTGGATCTTTCTTTCTCTTCCGGTATTCATGTCCACAAGATAGATATCATAGTACTGGAATTTTTCCTCAAAATGCTCGTTACGGTTTGAACTGAATGCTACATACCTGCCATCGGGTGAAATATCTGAAAAATCATCACCATTACGCCCCCGTGTCAGTTGTTTCATCTTACCTGAGCGCACACTAACCTTCCAGACATGTTGTTTCTCCTGAGGCAACATGCCCATCCCATCCAGTTTATACCACATACTCTTTATGTGATGATATAGAGGCGGTTTATCCTTATCCGGTACCCTGTCTTTGTCCTCTTTCTTGACCGTGAACCCGCAAACGATATTCTTGCTGTCTGGAGTCCATCCGTAATTGCCAAAGAACCCTTCTGCATCAGTAATAGCGTAAGCCTCACCACCGTCCGAGGGAATCGCCCATAGATTCTGTTTCTGTTTATCAGTTCGAATGAACGAAATCAGTTTTCCATCTGGGGACCATCGTACTTTCTTGATATCTTTTTTCCCACGGACAAAATGGCGAACCTTACCCTTATCATTAACCACGTAGAGATTTGTGTAGTATTTATTATCCTTTCTTTCCATCCACTCTACCGTGTATGCAACCTTTTTACCATCGGGTGACAGGGCAATTTCCCTCAGGAAATCAATCCTGTACAGATCACTGATTGCCACATGTTTTCTTCTCATTTGTCCCTCTTTCCTTTTATGCCAATGAATTTTTTGATGTTTGTCACACGTGGCTTGTGGAGCCACTGCAATATTTCGAATGCACAATCCAATTTGGGATTGCCGGCAATTGCCCGCTTGACGTAGAACAGGGCATGCTCATAGTCATGGTTCATCCTGCTGCACTGCGCAAGTCCGCAGAGAGTCAACGGGTTTTCAGGCGTCATGTTCAAAGAAAACCTCAAGTGTTCAGATCCCCGCACTGCATCGCCCGTCAGCAGGTACGCCAGTCCTACTCGTTGATTAAGAAAAGAATCGTTCGGGGCCGGACTCAATGCTTTTAGAAAACAAAAAAAAGCACCCATCCTGCCGATTCCTTTGTATGGTGTGAACAATCTCTGGAAAAAATTTATCTTGATCTTCAGAAAAACCTCGCCGCGCAAAAGCCAGATCATAGGTGTTTCATCAGTTCCAACCGGAACATTGATAATCTCCTTCGCCTCACCGATCATCCCGCCACTGGCGAGAGCAAATGCCTTGGCATTCCGTAGAAGGTCGCCCCATCCCAGCCTTTTCGCAGCCTCGTCCGACCAGTATGTTGCTGCCTCATGTCTTCCTACATCGACAAGAATCCGTATCTGCCCGATCCACGCATCGAGGTTATGCTCATCATGAAAGAGTACCCGAGCGTAGCACGCCAGCCCATCCTCGTAGAACCCACGAAAATAGCAGTCGTGGGCTCTGAGCAGCAGTTGCTGAACTACAGAGCCCGGGGCTCCATCATCAGGATCTCGTTCTTGTAATATCTTCCGGTGTTGACCGTTTCCGAGTAATATCCTGCTGAACGCTTCCTCATCATGATGCGGTAGGTCAATTGTGGAAAATGAACTTAATTTCATCTACCAGTTGGTAAGAATATTGGTGACGAGCCTTTCTGCGGCCTTTTTTGCGGCCTCCCTGATGCCCTGCTCTTCATCGGTATCGTAGAGAGCCCAGTCTGATACATCGCCCTCCCAGAAAACTTCATTTCTGACCTTATCGACACAGCGCATCGAGTATCTGACCGTGATCTTGTATTGAAGGATCGTCTGGTCAGAAGTATACGTATAGGGGTCTTTTGAAAAACCCGATACACTCCCCTCAAGCACGAGATCGGCGCTACCCTCATCGACGATACGCAGACTCGAGCCGCTACGAAAAGCCTCGATCACAGTATTCGTTGCCAATTCATCAAGACCAGGCTTGAGTGTTCGGTTTTCCAGGATACCTATGTATATTTTCTGCATGTATCCAGGCATCAATGAGCGTGTTGAATATCCGCAGCAGGAGAGCATCAAAATCGCAGATACCAGGCAGACCGTTGCTACAGATTTCTTGATTAAAATCATATCATAAACCTTTCCAATGCGCATGCTTGTTCTCCAATTCTATGGTTCGAGATGCTCGAGCCGCAAATTAGCCTCTGCGGCGATCGGATCACTGATGCCTCGCTCACGTATGATCTGTTCATAGACTTTCTTCGCTGCTTCAATTTCATCCAGAAGTTCCAGAGTGATACCGGTCTTGTACCGTGCCGTAGGCGCCCACATCTCATCATCAGGAAAGATATCAGCAATTTTCTGATAACTATGGAACGCACGTGTAAAATCACCCTTTCCAAGGTATGCCTCACCCAGCCAGTAATAGTATGATGGTTCTGCCTTCGCCCTCACCGCGACCTTGAGATTCTCGATCGCCTCGTGAGGCCTTCCTGCCCGCAAGAAAGCATAACCGATCTCAAAATGAACATCAGCCTGTTCTTCATCAGAGACCATGGCCAACATCTTTTCACCGGTATTGATCACCATACGCCAGTTGCCGGCCTTCTTGTAACTGATCAATTGATTCTGCATTGCGTCTGACGTCAATGCAACATCTTCACACGCCAGGCCATAATAGTGGCCTGCCGAATCATATTCCTCCTTCAGATAATTCAACGTTGCGATCTTAAACAACGCATCATAGAAATGATCGCCCCGGCGAAAATTAGAGACATAATATCTAAACCTGTAAAGAGCAGTATCCATCTCGTTGTTCAAAAATGAAGTCATCGCCCAATTGTAGTATAAACCTTCAACTGGCTCCGTCGCTGTATGCTGAATTATGGAATCGTAATATGCTCTCGCCCGGCGGTATTGCTTGGCACTGATAAGATATTCACCATAGAGGTTCAACAATTGATCATCGGTTTCCTGAAGATACGCGTGGAATAGAGAATCGGCACGAGCCATGTTGCCAGAACGAGCCAAACTCCGCGCATAGATTCGAACAAGAGCAGTGTCACCCGCTAATTCGGTGATATCGACCGAAAGAATGTCCCCATAAGACTCGGCGCGATAACTCTCCAATAAATAGCCCCTGACGGCTTTTCTCAGGAGCAGAGAATCTGCGGTCTGAGTCGCTATATCAGCATAGAGATCCGTAACACCCTGACCCATGAACCTCAAACATTCTGCAAGGACATACGTTACCGCAGGGCTTCTGTAGTTGGATAGAATAATGTTCTTGGCCGCTGACTCATAATCTCCCTCCGCAAACTGATGGAATCCCATTACCTTTCGCGCGTAAGGCTCGGCATTCTTGTACCTCAAATAACCCGCAATTACCTTTTTCGCCTGCTCGTATTCACCGCGCGCCATCAAATGCTGGCAATACAACGAATCCAAATAATAGTTGTTCCTGAATTTTCCTCTGAGTTCTCTGATTCGCGACAGTGTATCCTCGGCATACTGTAGGATTGAATCGACGGGAACATCCTGGGGTGGTGCTCGCGATATCGTGTCAAGGCTGAATATCTGCACAAAGAGCGAGCGCTCATCATCATCTTCAGGCAGAAACCGTGGTAGCGGTTGCACACGGACCAATGCATATAAGAGGTCAGCCTTACGGTCAAATCCATTCATCGTCCCGAGTCTTTTGATATGGCGTGAAATATCACTGCCGGCAAAGAGCAGCGCAATCTTAGTGTAGCGGTAAAAAGCATCACCCTGGAATCGGTCTCCAGATATCTTTCGAAAGGAAAGGAAGGCATTCACCGTATCGCCCATGAGTAGAAGATTCTCCGTCAGATACAGATCACGAGTCATACCATCCAAAGATTCCAGTATCTTAACGCGCTCATGGAGATCACTCTTCGCCATCGCACGAAGAATCTTTATTGTATCAGTCTGACCACAGAAAGAAAGGATATAGCCAGCCGATGCAGGTTCCCCGTGGTCCAAAAGACGCCGACCTAATTCTTCCAGAGCAGGAAGATCGCTTATCAGAAAATCGTATTTAAGAACGTATTCATATGCAACGAGGTAGGCACTTCTCTCGACCAGTTCGCGCACGAGCAGTGTGATAACCTCATTTGCCCGCGAATCGTAACTATATCTCTCCAGAAAACGGCTGGCAGACGACAGAAATCCAACAAAATCCCCTTCGCGGTTATGAATCATGAACAAATAATATACAGCATCGGGAAAGAATTCACGGTTGCCGCCATCATCAAGGAGATTTTCGAAATAGATACGTGCAATGGCATAGTCGCCCCGTTTGTATGCATCCACCGCAAGGTCGAACTCCCTACTTCCGGCGGCATATATGTTTGTCATGACAAGAACGCACAGTAATATCCCAAAGGCGATATGATCAACCTTCATTGAAATCGATTTCCTTTCTCAGTACCTCTTCAAACATTCTTGCCGACTTCTCCCAAGAGAACTGGCGTGCCCAATGTTTGGCCGCAGAGGAATAACGGGTCCACTTTTTCTTATCATCCAGCAATTCGATTATGCGCTCAGCCATCTCCGCGATATCACCGTATTCATAGAGAAAGCCGGTCTGCCCGTGAACCACGACCTCGCGCAAACCAGGTGAATTCGCACTCACGACCGGCGTGCTGCACGACTGAGCTTCAATCGCCGTCAGACCCCAACCTTCCTTTATCGACGGCTGTACAACTATGCGCGCAGAACGGTAGACCCGATACTTTTCATCCTCGGAAACGAAACCGGTAAATTCAATATCCACGCCGTGTTCTCTTGCCAGAGACTTCAGATCATCCAATGCATCCCCGTCCCCCACGATCTTCGCCCTGATGTTTCTGCGTTTCTTCACTATCGCCACGGCTCGGATGAAATGATCGATCGACTTGTAAGCCTTCACACGACCCACGTATGCGACAAGGTCATTTTCTCGATTTCTGAAACCACTACCCCGGCGCTGGGGGATACCGCTGTATACAACATGGATGCAGCGCCTTATGCCAATATCTCTTAAATCCCGCGCGGTGCTCTTCGAAATTGCCACAAAATTGACCCGGCGGTAGAATATGCCAATCAGCCTTTCGGCGACGTAAACGTAACTAGCGAAAATAGGATTGGTCTCTCGGAATATTGTCGAACGAAAAAGATGCATCAACGTAGGCAAAACCCTTTTCCGTGTTACGAGCGTTGAAAAGAAAGGGATCTTGTTGAGATCATCCACCACGACATCAATAGGCCGGTGCCGCAATATTGACCGTAACGCGAAAGGAGCAACGAAATTGAAATTCGCCCGGCCACCAACCCTGAAGATCTCAAAGCCATCGATGAATTCATGACGACTCTGTCCTCTACCTCGACTACAAAGTAATATGATTCTATTTCCGCTTTTTACTATGCGCGAGAAAATTTCGTACAGATAGACCTCAGCGCCGCCAGCAAAAGGATTCGCCCAGTCTTGCCAATTAACGACAAGGATATTCATATACTGAGACGCTACACCTTGGCGCGCCAGTAATTGAGGATATCCTCGATAGTCTTCTCTATTTTCACCTTAGGAGACCAACCAGTGAGTCGGGAGAATTTGGCTCCATCACCTAACAGAATGGGAATATCGTTCTTTCTAATTTTTGTCGGATTTACTTTGAGCTTGAAATTTTTCTTTGAAAGAGCCGCAAAGACCCCGACCAATTCTGATATCGTATAGCCAATGCCACTAGCAATGTTATATGTCTCCTTACCGACGCATTTTTCAAGGGTCAAAACATAAGCACCAACGATATCATTGATGTTCAGAAACTCACGCTTGGCTTCAATATTGCCAAGTTCGATCAAGGGCGCCCTCTTGCCTTTTTCAATTTCACTTATCTGTTTGGCAATCGTTGGCAAAACAAAACTCTCGGCCTGTCCAGGACCTGTGTGCGTGAAGGGTCTCAGAATGATGCAATCCATACCATCGCTTTGATAATCAGCGCAAATCAGTTCTGCCGCATATTTGCTTATGGCATAGGGGTTCTTTAGAACGATGGATGCATCTTCGGACAAACATTCGCCGCCACCGTATACCTCGCAGGTCGAGGCAAAGTAGAATTGCATTTCCTTATTCAGTGATTTCGCCGCCTCGAGCAGATTTGCCGTACCTACGATATTGGTGCTGTAGGCAATCGGGCGATCGCGGAAGGATTTCGCCACCGAACTTATCGCAGCAAGATGAAAAACGATATCAGGATCATATTGTTTGAATATCTCGACCGTGAGGTCCAGATTCAAGATATCCAGCGCTACGTATTTTCCTTTTTTCGGAAGCAGTTGCGGTAAGCATGTCCCGACTACATCATACTTCGATTCATCCAACGCCTTGATCAAGTGAGAGCCGACAAAACCCTCACTGCCCGTCACAAGAACCGTCTTCATTTAACTACGCTGCGCCAGTAATCCATCAAATCGCTGAGTGTCTTATCGAATGGGATCTCAGGCTTCCACCCGGTAGCTTTTTTGAATTTTTCGGCAGATCCAATGAGTAATTCGACATCTGACGGACGCATCCGGGCAGGATCCTGTTCAACCTTTATGTTGGCCTTTGTCAATGCAACCAATCTATCGAGCAGATCTCCGACCTTCGTGCCTTCGCCTGATGCAATATTATAAACCTCACCTGGTGTGCCCTTTTCAAGGGCGAATGCGTAGGCGCGCACGACGTCCCTGACATCCGAAAAATCGCGCACTGCGTTCAAATTCCCCACACGTAACACAGGCTCTTTTTGACCAAGTTCGATCTCAATCAGCTGCCTCGCGAAAGTCGATGTCACGAATACCTCACCGCGCCTTGGTCCGGTGTGATTGAAAGCACGGGTGCGGACAATCCTCAGACCATAGCTCTTGAAATACTGATAACCCAGAAAATCCTGGGCTACTTTGCTGACCGCGTAGGGACTCAAGGGACGCAGCGGATTGCCTTCAGTTATCGGTATCTCATCTGGATGCACCATGCCATATTCTTCGCTTGATCCGGCTATGTGTATCATCGGATCCAACTTGAGCTCACGCACGCACTCGAAGAGATTCAACTCTCCGATAATGTTCGTCTCCAATGTGGCCTTTGGAGCGTGCCAGGAAAAAGGTACAAAACTCTGAGCGGCCAGATGAAAAACCAAATCCGGTTTGCTCTTCTCGAGAACAGACTTCACCGCAAACGCGTCTGTGATATCACACTCGACGAGGCTCACCTTTTTTTCCATGTGCAGAATATTCTCACGCCTTGAACGCCATTTGATCGTGCCGAAGATCTCATGTTTACCCTCAGCAAGGAAATAGTCTGCGAGATGACTACCCGCGAACCCCGATATGCCGGTTATTAGTATCCTCATATGCTCTCCTTAAAATTTAACAAAAAAGGGAAGATAGCCAATCGGGTCAACTGGCTCGCCCCGAAACCTCACTTCATAGTGAAGATGCGGAGATGTCGATTTGCCAGTGGAACCGACCGTTCCAATGACTTGACCTCCACTAACTCGACTTCCGTTGAGAACATCAATAGAATTGAGATGTCCATAAAAAGTGGAATAATTCTTATTATGTTCGATCACGACATAGTTACCGTAAAGTGAATCCCATCCAGTGCCTTCCACAATACCAGAAGCAGAGGCAATGACCGGCGAAAATTGCGGCGCTGCAATATCGAGACCATTATGCCCAAGATGGAATTCTCTGGATATCTGCCCCATTGTCGGCAGGAGCGCCGGAATGTTCTCGGGCATGTCCTTAAGAACCTCAATATCCGTGTAGTTCGGACTTATTTCTACGATACTGGGTTCAACTGGCTCGGGTGTCTTTTCTATACCCAGCATGACTTTGATCTTACGGTTGTTAGCTTCCGCGACCTGCAAGTTCTCTTTGATCTCCTCGATCTTTGTAAATTCCCTTTCAAGCTGCGCATTGCGACGTCTCAGCATCTCCACCTCCATGGCGCGGACATAGACTGCAGCGTAGTTCAACCCGGCAATGATCGCAACAAGCAGGACCGCAGCAACAATCGCTCCGGCAATGATAAGGAAATTCCTGGATAAGAAGTAGTTCCTTGAACGGCTCGAATCATCCGAGACAACGAGGATTGAGTAGCCTTTTTTCATTGCCTAATCCAAACCCTTTTCACAGACGTGCGCGAGGAGCTCTACCGTACCATTGACATCGTCCAGGTCACAGACTTCACTCGTGCTGTGTATGTACCTGGTTGGTATTGACAGCACCCCACTCATGACCCCACCTTTCACCAGCTGTATGAATGCAGCATCAGTGCTACCGTGCTCAAGAATTTCGAATTGGTGAGGTATTGAAAGGGTTCGCGCGTATTCAGCGAGTTTATCCATGATAATCGGATTCGTTATGAAACCACTGTCTTTTACCTTTATCGCCACCCCCTTGCCGACGCTCACCTGCATCTTATATGCCTCAGGGGTGTCGCCGGTGTCGGTGACATCGACTGCAAGCGCGTAGGCTGGTTCAATCGCATAAGCACCGGTTCTTGCGCCGCGCCCGCCAACCTCTTCCTGTACCGAGAAAACGAAATAGATGTCGTGAATACTCTTCTTCAGTCGCTTGGCCACCTCGATCAGGCAGTAGCATCCAATTCGGTCGTCAATCGCCTTGCCCGCGATGCACTTCTTATTGATGAATACCAACTGCTGGCTGAAAGATGCTATGTCGCCTACCCGCACCTTTCTCTGGACACTCTCCCGGTCGCGCGCGCCGACATCTATGAACATCGATTCGAATTTCGGCCGTCCCGAAGATTTGGATTCATCTTTTGAGGGTTCGATTCCGACAATACCGGTCGTCCCGTTCTCAAAAACAACTCGCTGATAAGGCACCCGCTCGGCGAACACCCCTCCGACATTCGTAAATCTCAGAAATCCGTTTTTGTCTATGTATGTAACGATCAACCCTATTTCATCCATGTGCGCGCAGAGCATGATCTTCTGCCCGCGTTTGGATTTTGCTGGTCGGTGTGCGATCAAATTACCCAATCGGTCGGTGTAAACGTCGGAACAAAGACCTTTGAGTTCTTTTTCTATTATTCCCCGAACGCGATGTTCGCGACCTGTCGGACCGTACGCGTTACATAATACTTCGATCAAACCCATTCCCGTTCCTTTCCCATGATGTTGTTTATGCTGCACCTCAGTAACTTCTCAACAGCTAAAATATCTCCTCTGGACGCAAAAGAGAGCGGCGAATGTATGTATCGTGCCGGTACACTGATCACCGCGCTCCGGACCCCGGGCCCTGCCACGTGCATGGACCCGGCGTCTGTGCCCCCGATCATCGGTCTCTTGTCCTGATAAGGAATCTTCTCCCGCTCAGCGGTTTCACGTATTGTCCTGACAAGCTTCTCATCACATATCACCGAACGATCGGCCGTGGTCACAACCGCACCCGCTCCCAATGCCGGATACTGGGGAGTGTCGCCATCGTCGGGCCACTCGCCCGACGAAGTTGTATCAACTGCGATCGCAACATCCGGCTTAACTCGATTAGCAGCAATACGTGCACCCCTCAGGCCGACCTCTTCCTGCACCGTAAATGAATAAAATGCAGGTAGGTCAGATTCCATTATCATTCGGAGCAAGATGAAACAGCCAATTCTGTTATCGAACGCCTTGCCCTGAACAGAATCACCATTCTCCCTGTATTCGGTACCGAAACTTGCATAATCCCCTACCTGAACGACCTTGCTGGCATCCTCCTTGGACGACATGCCAATGTCGATAAAAAGATCCTTCGTCTTTGGCATTTTCTTTAATTCTTCTTCCTTTGCCAGATGGATCGGTTTATGGCCCATGACACCGAGGACCTTGTCTTTGCCGATGAAGACACGTTTTGCCATCAGGACGTTGGGCATCATGCCGATCGCATGGAATCTCAGCAAACCACTCTTCTCGATTCCGGTTATCATGAGGCCAACCTCATCCATGTGCGCGGCAAGCATTATTCTGGGTCCCTTCTCAGGTCCTTTTCTGACTATCAGGTTGCCGTACGGATCCTCAGATATTTGAGTGGCATGCTTTTTGACTCTTTTCTTTATGTACTCTCTGACCCTGATCTCGTCGCCGCTCACGCCATTCAATTCGCTCAATTCTTTTAAATCCTGTAACACGGTCAAATTATATTTAATTAGCTATTATTGTCAACCTAATCAATTATTGACTACGTCTGGTGTGCGACTATACTTACTGCGGAGGAAAAGATGAATATTTTATTGTATATATCGCTTATCCTCGGATATATTTACGAAGATAGCGACAGCCTCATTGTATACAACGACACGCTTAACATCTGCGGCCAACATACTTACAACATCAAGATACACGCTGCAGACACTGCCAGGTTGTTTATCACGTCCTGGACCGGCAGTGCAGATTCCACAGGCTGGCTTGTACTCAATGCTCCAGACATCCATATCACAGGTTTGTCAATGATCACAGCAGACGGAGCAGGCTACTGGGGAGGCACCGATGCCCATGCAGATGGCTATGGTCAAGGATACGGAGGGGCTGGAAACCTTGGCGGCGGTGGTGGCGGCGGCGCTGGCTACGGAGGCACAGGCGGCAATGGTGGCGGCATTCCCGGCTATGGCGGTATCTCCTACGGCACCAGCGATGATACCATCACACTGATCGGCTCTGGAGGAGGTGCCGGGCGACTCGGTGGTGTGGAAGGCTTCGGCGGCAACGGTGGCGCCAGTGTACTTATAACAGCGAATAGTGTGCGTATAGACTCCTCATCGATCACCTCAATGGGAGCGGCCGGATACGATGCGGTCATCGCGGCCGGCGGTGGCGGATCAGGCGGCGGAATCATGATAAGGGCTGATAGTGTAGCGCTCAGAGCAGACACCTTTGCCATTGAAGGCGGTCCGGGTGGCGACACTGACGAATACGGCGGCTACGGAGGCGGTGGCGCTGGAGGAGGACGCCTCAAGGTGTTCTACCATTCTTTTCTGGATACATCGGATCTACAGATCACATATGGGGGCGGTGAGGGCGGAATAGGGGGTTGGGGTAATGGTCAACCCGGTATGCCCGGCACAACGTTCTTCGGTGTGGAAACAGGGATATCACAAATCGTCAGTTGGATGAATCCGGCGTTCATCATACGGCCAAACCCAACCCGCGGCACAATGCATATCACGACGAAAATGACACCAGCGCAAATCAAACTGTATGATATTTCAGGCCGATTGATCATGAGTTTGGAACTCGTGAATCAACGCGAAACGGTTGATTTACGCGATCTGCAACGTGGCGTCTATTTTATGATTGCGGAAAATCAAGAGATGCGTCCGTGCAAGATCGTCGTTATTGACTGAGCGGGGATAACGGGTCCGTCGTGCTAACCATAAAGTGCGCCAGATGTAAAGGGAAGATTTTCCGGTATCTGAAGGTCGGCAAGGGCCACGTGCTCCGCTGTTATAAGTCCCGGATTTCGAGAGATTACAGCATACGTGAAGGAAGTGAGGTCTTATGCCGATGCGGTAATCTCATCGGCATCGAAGCAGACAAATGCATAAAAATGCGTAGAAATGCTTTCTTTCACACGGGAACCAAGGTCAGCAAGTGTTGACGAGAAAGACCCAATAGCGTAACGGCTGAGACGGTCCTCGACTTGGAACAGCACTATTCTCTTGCATTCAAATCAAAAGTGTGTATAATTGCCAGATCAATCATTCTTTACACATGATTCAAATGAGAGTTCAAAGACACTAGTTTGTATTAAGGGATGAGACTTTTAAGGAGGCTAATAAGATGGACGCAAAAGTCAGTGATTTTCTAAAACAACGGTTAGGGGATGAGGGCTATGGAAAGCTATCACGAATTGACAATCCTGGTCTGCATGCATTCGTTGCCAAGTATGTAGAGCACTGCAATCCGGATAAGGTATTCATCTGTACAGATGACCCTGCCGACCTCAAATACGTGAGAGAAGCGGCGCTCAAGAACGGTGAGGAAGAACCACTTGCCACCGAGGGTCATACAATTCACTTTGACAACTCCAAAGACCAGGCCCGCGACAAAGAGCATACGCTAATTCTTGTACCGAAGGGTACTGACCTGGGAGCAACGATCAAAACAGGAAACCGCGACGAGTGCCTCAAGGAAGTGCATGAAATAATGAAGGATATCATGAAAGGCCGTGAAGCATACGTCCGATTCTTCTGCCTCGGCCCCACCAATTCTGAGTTCTCTCTCCCGAGCGTTCAAATAACTGATTCCGCATATGTCGCTCACAGTGAAGATATCCTGTACCGTCAGGGATTTGAGGAATTCGTGCGCCAGGGGAAAAACGCCAAGTTCTTCAAAGTAGTGCATTCCGCAGGTGAGCTGGACGAGCGAAAGACCTGCAAGAACCTCGACAAACGGCGTGTTTACATTGACCTCCTCGAGAATCTTGTTTACAGCTGCAACACACAGTATGGTGGTAATACAATCGGCCTGAAAAAATTATCGATGCGATTAGCGATAAAGAGAGGATCAGAAGAAGGATGGCTCACTGAACATATGCTCGTCATGGGCATTCATGGTCCACAAAATCGTGTCACATATTTCACTGGTGCGTTTCCTTCTCTCTGCGGCAAAACGTCAACGGCCATGCTCGACAGCGAGACAATCGTCGGTGATGACATCGCCTATCTGAGAAAGAAAGACGGCGAGGTCCGTGCGGTAAACGTTGAAAAAGGTATGTTCGGTATTATCCAGGGGATCAACTCTGAAGATGATCCAATCCAGTGGAAGGCTTTGCATACTCCAGGTGAACTCATATTTTCCAATGTGTTAGTAACACCTGAAAAAGACGTGCACTGGATCGGCAAAGACGGCGACCTACCGCCTAAAGGCTGTAATCATGCGGGTGATTGGACCCCGGGCAAGAAGGATGCAAAAGGCAATGAGATTCCCCCTTCGCATCCCAATGCAAGGTTCACGCTTTCACTCGAGAATCTTGAAAACCTCGATAAGACCCTCCACGACCCTAAGGGAGTCGTAGTCGGTGGCATGGTCTATGGCGGACGTGATTCGGACACCTGGGTACCAGTCGAAGAATCATTCGACTGGGCGCACGGCATAATTACAAAAGGTGCCTCCCTTGAATCAGAAACGACCGCCGCAACCCTGGGTCAGGCCGGTGTGAGAAAATTCAACCTCATGTCGAATCTCGACTTCTTGTCGATCCCGGTCGGGCAGTACATTCAAAACAACCTGGATTTTTCCAAAGGTCTGAAAACGACACCGCTCATTTTCTCGGTGAATTATTTCCTTAAAGATAAAGAAGGTAATTTCCTCAATGCAAAAACCGATAAGAAAGTATGGTATAAGTGGATGGAACTTCGAGCTCACAAAGATGTCGGAGCGATCGATACACCAACAGGCCGCATCCCCAAATACGAAGACCTCAAGAAACTCTTCAAGGAAGTTCTGAACAAAGACTACACCGAGGAAGATTACAGGAAGCAGTTTACGGTACGTGTGCCCGAGAGCCTCGCTAAGATCGACCGCATCAAGGAGATCTACGAAACCAAGGTCAATGATACACCAAAAATCCTATTCGACGTTCTCGAAGAACAGCGCAAAAGATTGTTGGAGGCACAAAAGAAACACGGCGATTATATCACACCAGAAAAACTCGCGTAGGAAACCAAAAGATCAAAACAGACGAAAAGGGTCGGCCTGCGCCGGCCCTTTTTTTCTTGAAACAAAAATACACCAATGATTTGCTCACTTTTTCAGCCTATCTTCATTGACACGAACAACAATCACGCTATAATCTGCGGGAGACAATTAAAAGAACCTTGCCATTTTAGAAAATCTAAGGAGGTCAAAATATGTCCAGGAGAAAAATCGAGGATTTTGTCCGGGAACGCGATGAATTGATCGAGAACATGTCCAGATACTGCGGGCAAAATGCAAAGCGATTCTTTCATCTTGATTCACAGATCTACGAGGCTGGCGCCTTGCCCGCGAAAACCAAAGAATTGCTGGGCCTGGTCGCCTCGCTCGTCCTGCGCTGCGAGGACTGCATAGATTATCATTTGGTGAATTGCCATAAAAACGGAGTCAGTGATGAAGAACTCGCAGAAACCATGACGGTCGGGCTCATTGCCGGCGGTTCGATAACGATACCTCATCTCCGCAGGGCTTACGCGAGCTGGGACGAGCTGAAAAAAGGTGGTTTGAAATGACATCCGAATTCAATGATTTCAGAATATGGCACAGCGAAAATGCGCTTATGCAGGTTGTCAAGGCACTGAAAAAGAGGGATTTCGATGCCGAATATTTCCCTGATGCTGCTGGTGCGAATGAAGCGTTGCTGAAGGTTATACCGGAAAAAGCAACCGTTGGTATCGGTGGTTCGGTTACCGTACGCGAACTCCGTATCATCGGGCAACTCGAGAAACGCGGCAACGAAGTCACCCACCACTGGAAGCCCGAGGCCACGAAAGAAACAAACCGTGAAATAAGAAAAAAAGAAGGAACGGCGGATTATTATCTGACGAGTGCCAACGCGATAACCGAGCAAGGTGATGTAATCAATATCGATGGCATAGGGAACCGTGTCGCCCACATGATCTACGGTCCTGACAATGTCATTATCGTTGCCGGATACAACAAGATCGTTCCCGATATCGACTCTGGAGTCAGACGCAGCAGAGAAATCGCTGGAGTCATCAATGCAAAGAGAGTCGGCGCCAAGACACCATGTGCCGAGACAGGCAATTGTGTTAACTGCAATGCGCCGGGCAGGATATGCCGGGTCACGACGATAATGCAATACCGACCATGGCAAACGAATATCAAGGTCATTCTCGTTAATGAGATTCTGGGTTACTAGTATGAAGGTCGGTTTTCTACAATTCAATCCGTCATTCGGCAACAAGAAAAAAAACTTCGAAGATGTCAAGGCACTGTTGAGAGGCACGACCGCGGACATTGTAGTACTCCCCGAACTGTTCAACACGGGCTATGCATTTTTAGATAAAAAGGAATTGATGGAACTGGCCGAACCCGCCGATGGAGAAACGAGCCGTTTCATGCAGAAACTGGCACATGACGCAAACTGTTCGTTTGCATATGGTTTTGCTGAAATAGTGGATGATTCTCTTTACAACTCCATGTCTTTTGTCACCCCGACAGGAATTATCGCCACTTATCGAAAATCACATCTTTTTTTCGAAGAAAAATTCTTGTTCAAACCTGGCGATACCGGTTTCACCATCTTCGAATACAGCGGCGTAAAATTCGGCATGCTCATATGCTGGGACTGGATCTACCCGGAAGCCATGAGAACGCTGGCGCTAAAGGGAGCGCAGATAATTCTCCATGCCGCGAATCTTGTGACACCATACTGTCCCGACGCTATGAAGACACGGGCTATTGAGAATCGTGTTTTCATCATTACTGCGGACCGTGTCGGCAACGAAGCGCGGGGTGATAAAAAATTCCACTTCATCGGCAAAAGCCAGGTCGTCGCCCCAAACGGCGACATATTGGTCCGTGCGGGAGAGGAAATCTGTGTGAGGATCGTCGACATCGAGCCAGATCTGGCACTCGACAAGAAGATGAACATGCACAATGACCTTTTCGGTGACCGGAGAGCGGATATCTATTTTGAGTAGTCACTCTACCACGTACGTCTACACCACCCTCACATAATGGTGACCGCGCCTCCAGAGAGAGAGTATCGATAATACATCATATCATTGACAAAAAATGCAATCTATCTAGAATTATCAAGAGAATGAACAAAGGAATCCCAAAAATCGTAATCTGCGAGAAGTGCGGCACTGAAAACTCTGAGGGCACAACACATTGTGTCAAATGTGGCGAAGAATTATATCATGATTATTACAGGGGACTCCAACTCCGTAACACACTCATCACCCTAGGTCTGTTCCTGCTCCCCTTCGTCATCTTCTTCTACATTCTCAATTTTGAGACGTCAAGGCACTTCGAAGATCTGGTAAAGCAGCAACTGAGCTACTCTGTTGAGGTAAACGCCCGGGCAATAAAGACCTTCCTCGAAGAACGTAAACATGATCTCCTCTCTATCGCTACTATGGATGTAGCCGAGATAACCGATGTCCGTACCAGAAGAACATTCCTGCAGAGATTCTTGAAGGAAAAGCCATCATTCGACTTCATCGCTGCTGCAGACCCGTCCGGAAAAATGATCTTCTCAACCAATGATCTGCGAGGCACGGTAGACAAACGCATATATTTCAGAAAATCGATGACCGGTGAGTTCTACAACAGCGGCATATTCTACTCGGACATCCTCGATACATCAGCGATGATAATTTCTACACCGCTCTACAATCGCAATGACCGGCAGATCGGCGTCATACTCGCATCCATTTCGTTGAAGGCGCTCTACGACCTTATTCTGGACCTGCGCATCGGCCGGACGAGCGAAATCTTCCTGGTAGACGAGAATGGTATTTTCCTCTCCCCTTCCAGGCTCGGCGGCACGGTACTCAAGGAATACGGATATTACAGCAAAGACGCGAACCCCCATGCCGACGGCGGCGGAGTGCTCATTCATCGTGATTATCGCGGCGAGAATGTAATCTGCGCCTACCGAAGCTTCGAGGAATTCCACGGGTACCTCGTGTCAGAGATGGATGTCGACGAGGCACTCGCACCGGTAGCGCGGCTGAAGAGCGTTATTTTCTATATATTCTTGATATTTGGAGGTTTCCTGGTTTTCTCGTCGGTATTCTTCTCCCGGCAAGTAACCAATGTGTTGAAAAATCTGACCGGAGCGTTGAAGTCAGCACTCGACGATGCCCATCAGAAGAAAACAACAATCGATACAATAAACGCTGAACTACGCAAGCGTCTGCGCGATTGTGAATCTCTGAGCAAGCAGTTACGCGTTTCAGAAGAATACATCAAGAATATCATAAACAGTATATCGAGCGGTGTAGTCGCTTTTGACCGAGAACTCAGGATAACCTATTACAATGATTTCGTGCGAACATTGTCCGGTATGAAAGACATAGAGATAAATACAAACCTTTATGAGGCCCTGCCACTGTTGAAGAATGACGTCATCACCAAGGCAATAGACGACATATTCACCCACAAGGAACCTTTTTATATTATGAAAACATCGGTCTCAAGTGACGACCGTGATTATATCTTCAGCATATCCGGATTCCCGATAAGGCATGAGACCGATATTTCCGGGGCAACACTTCTGATGAATGACATCACAAAAGAAGTGAAGATGCAGGCCCAGATGGCGGATTATGAAAAACTATCGGCGCTGAGCCAGGTTGCCCTCGGCGCGGCGCACGAAATAAATAATCCTCTGCTTGGCATCACGTCATATATTGAACTGTTGATCGAAGAAGAGAAGGATGTGGAGAGAAGAACACAGGCCAAGCAGGTTCTGGACAGTGCGTACCGCATTTCTGAAACGATCAAGGGACTTCTAAACTTTGCAAGACCTTCGCCGCCTTCGTTCACCAAGATCAACATCAACAAATTGATCTCCGAAACAATTTCCTTTCTCAATCACCAGCCGCTGTTCAGGAAAATCAAATTTCAGAAGCAGCTCGCTGATTCCCTGCCCCATATCACCGCAGATGCCAATCAAGTCCGCCAGGTACTGCTGAATATTTTTCTCAACGCTGGCCAGGCCATGCCTGAAGGCGGCATCATAGCAGTAATGACCAACAAGGTCAAATTCGAAGAGCAGATAGAGATCAGAATAAACGATACCGGAGTGGGCATTTCAGATGAAGACTTAAAGCGCGTATTCGATCCTTTTTTCACCACAAAAAAAGGCGAGGGCACAGGACTGGGTCTGAGCATAAGCTACAGTTATGTCAAAAGCCACAAAGGGCAGATCGCGATAAGCAGTAGTCCAGGCAAGGGCACGGAAGTAGCATTAATGCTTCCCATAAGGCAAGAAACGAGAACCAAAACTGAGGTATTGGAATAATGGCAGCGTCCGTACTGATAATCGATGATGAAGTGTTGACTTTAAATAACTTGAAGCGGGCACTAATAAAGGAAGGTTATGAGGTGCTGGTCGCAGACTCGGGTGAAACCGGCTTAGAGATCTTCAGAAGGCATCGGCCCAACATAGTGCTTGCTGACCTGATGCTACCTGGTATCGATGGCATCGAAGTCCTCAAACAAGTAAAAAGTTCGGAAGCCACTACTGCGGTAATCATGATAACCGCCTACGAGATAATTGAAAAAGCGATTGAAGCTATGAAACTGGGTGCATATGATTACCTGATGAAACCGTTCAAGATAACCGAGCTGAAAGCCAGCATCGCGCGGGCACTGGAACTCCAATCGTTAAGGGTCAGGGTCTCAGATACCGTTGAAACTGAAAAAGGGAAATACTACTTTGACCGCATAATCGCCCAAAGCAAAAAAATGATCGAAGCCGTGAGAACTGCACGCCGCGTTGCGCCGCTTGAGAAAACAACAATCCTCCTTACTGGAGAGAGCGGCGTTGGCAAAGGACTCCTCGCCCGTGCGATTCATTACAATAGCGGCCGCGCCGAGGAACAGTTCATCGAGCTCAACTGTGCAGCTGTGCCGGACAACCTCATGGAGAGCGAACTCTTTGGTTATGAACCAGGTGCTTTTACTGATGCGCGCCGTCGCAAGATAGGCCTGTTGGAAAAGGCCGATCACGGGACTTTCTTCCTCGATGAGATAGCTGATATGCCGCTTCCCCTTCAGGCGAAAATCCTCAAGGTACTTGAAGAACAGTCTTTCACCCGTCTTGGCGGTACAACACAGATAACCGTAGACGTGCGTATCCTCGCCGCCACCAATAAAAACCTGCAGGCTGAGATGGAACAAGATAATTTCAGGGAGGACTTGTTCTACCGTCTTAACGTCGTACCGATCGCAATTCCTCCACTTCGTGAGAGAGAAGAAGATGTCATACCCCTGGCACTCGCATTCATGAAGGACTTCAATGTTGAACTCCATAGATCATTCAGGGGTATATCGGAACAAGCTGCAAGCGCGCTGGTCAATCATAAATGGCCGGGTAATGTCCGCGAGCTACGTAATATTATCGAAAGAGTCATGGCCTTGTATCAGGTTGAAGAAATAGATATCCAGTATTTACCGGCAGAGATAACCGTTACCAGGGCAATAGAACCGGTCATCAAGGACCAGATCGACAAGAAGACTTTCGTCACTATTGAAGAACTCGAGGAAAAATACATAAAAGAAGTGCTCAACTATACCGGTGGGAACAAAACCCGCGCAGCTAGAATATTGGGCATACATCCAACATCTTTGTTCAGAAAAATCAAGAAAAGCAAGTAGGTTATTCAGCATAAACTGCATCCAAAAATGGCAAGTTCTTTTTGCACTATAGCATTATGCTATGCTTAATAGCATAAAGATTCACCTCCAGAATAGAAGTCTCATAATTTCAACATAATTCCCAGGCACACTTATTGCATATACATTTCTTCAATGGAGGTTATTGATGGTAAAAATAAATGAGACAAAGATTAGAGAGAAAAAATATGACCCTTTCATAGAAGCAACGATGCAATACGAAAGGGCGGCATACTCCCTGGATCTTGAGCCATGGATATATAACCGGCTCAAGTTCCCGGAGAAAGAACTGACCGTGCATATGACCATCACTCGTGACGATGGCAATGTCGAAACCTATACCGGCTACCGAGTACAGCATTGCACGGTGCGTGGTCCGGGTAAGGGCGGTATTCGTTACAGTCCAGACGCGTCGCTCAGCGAGTGCAAGGCGCTCGCCGCGTGGATGACCTGGAAGACAGCCGTTATGGACCTGCCACTTGGCGGTGCTAAGGGCGCGGTGATCTGCAATCCCCCGGAGATGACCGAAAGTGAGCTGGAAAAACTCACGAAAGAATACACATATTCCATAAAAGAGATCATTGGACCGAACCGGGACATCCCGGCACCAGATGTCTGGACCAATGCCCGAACCATGGCCTGGATATGCGATGCATATAGTCGCTATGTCGGTCACTTTGAACCAGCCGTGGTTACGGGAAAACCACTGGAAATCGGGGGCTCTCTCGGACGGGCTGGAGCCACAGGTCTTGGTATGTATTTCTCCCTGCTTGAGGCCTCAAAGCACCTTGAATATCCGCTCGAGGGAAAACGTGTTGCCATTATCGGTTACGGTAACGTTGGCAGCTCCATAGCAGAATTGCTCCACCCGTATGGCTGCAAAATCATCGCAATAACCGATATGTACGGCGGCATCCATAACAAAAATGGAATCGACATCCCTGGTCTGTGTGAACACGTCAACCAAACAAAAACTGTCAAAGGATTCAAGAAATACGATTCGATCACAAATGAAGAGTTACTGGCGCTCAACTGCGATATCCTCCTCCCATGCGCGATCGAAGGCATGATAAATGAGAAAAATGCCCACAAGATCAAGGCTAAGATAATATGTGAAGGCGCAAATGGACCCACTACTGCCGATGCCGATGAGATACTGGCTGAAAAAGATGTCTTCATGCTCCCTGATATCCTCGCCAACGCCGGTGGCGTTACGGTATCATACCTGGAATGGATACAGGACCTTCAAAAGTGCTTCTTTAGCGAAGAAGAAGTCAAGAACCGGTGCTGGAGAATGATGCAGAAAGCGTTCTGGGATGTTGTGCGTGTCTCTGACAAGCACAAAACAAACACGCGGCACGCTGCATACATCCTTGCCGTTCAAAGAGTCGCTGATTCGATCAGACTGTTCGGAAAGATCGGTCGAAATTAGTCCTTCCAGTAGCTTGATAAAGCCGGGTTCTTCAGAACCCGGCTTTTTTGTTATCACATTCAACTCAGAATATCAACATACGGACAGCAGAAAACCGCTCTCAAACAACTGCATTCTGCAATAGTGCATATGGCAACAACATGTTGACTATCGACGAAAACTAAGTATAATAATAGCCCGAGAAAGGAGTGATATGAAAATCAACACGAAAGAACTATCAACTATAGTTGACAAATATCACGCAGAAAAAGCATCTCTGATTGCCGTCCTGCAGGATGTTCAAGAAAAGTATCACTGGCTGCCCCCCGAAACCCTCCAATTCGTCGCCGATAAACTCAACGTCCCGCTCATCGATGTCTACAGTGTTGCGACCTTCTACCGTGCTTTCAGCCTAACACCACGGGGTGAGCACGTTGTGACCGTATGCCTGGGCACGGCTTGTCATGTACGTGGGGCACCCCTTGTCCAGGACCGGCTGAAAAATCTACTTAAAATCGACCCCGGCTGCACCACGCCTGACAGGAGATTCACTCTGGAGAATGTAAACTGCCTTGGGGCATGTGCATTAGCACCGATCGTGGTCGTCGATGGTAACTATCACGGCCAGACCACAATCAAGAAGGTCGATCAAATCCTTGAAAAGTACAAAAAGAAACCCAGGAAAAAATCAACAACAAGGAAAAGAAAAAAGTAGCACATGATCCTTTCCCAAATACAGATACTGTTGAATGCAGAATTCATATCCGGACAAACAGCCCAACATCTTGATATAAAATACGCCAAAGCATCAGACCTTATGAGCGATGTTCTTGCTTTCTCGAAACCATATTCTGAACGAAATACACTCCTCGTAACTGGACTGACCAACAAGCAAGTGGTCAGAACTTGTGAGATCGCAGGTGTTGGAGCAATCATATTCGTCCGTGGTAAGAACCCTACAGAGGAAACAATAGAACTTGCCGAGCAGTGCAACATTCCACTGCTTACCACCAAACTGAAGATGTTTGAAGCCTGCGGCATTCTGTACACAGAAGGCATCATCGGCGCTACCCCGGATGCCTTTGAGAACAAATAAGATGCGATCCGAGGTACTATTGAAACAGGAGTTCAAGATCGAAGGCGGGGATTTCGTCAATGCAGGTGAATCATCCTGTAAGGTCAGGAATACACTGCGCGAGATCGGTATCGAGAGTGATCTTGTGAGACGCGTGGCGATCGCGGCATACGAGGCTGAAATGAATGTAGTAATGTACGCCCGTCGGGGTACAATGCAGGTGAATGTATGCCGGGACAATATCTTACTGATTATCGATGACAAAGGCCCAGGGATCGAAAACATCGACCTTGCCATGCAACCAGGCTATTCGACGGCAACCGAAGAAATGCGGGAGATGGGTTTTGGCGCTGGTATGGGTCTTCCCAACATGAAGAAGAATGCTGATGTCTTCAAAATAACCTCTCGCGTCGGCAAGGGCACGAGGATAGAGATTAAAATATTTCTCAACGGGAACAATGCCTGAACAGATCTTCATTCACTCAATAAAGGTCGACGAGGAAAAATGCATAGGCTGTGTTGCATGCATGAAGACCTGCCCCACCAAAGCAATAAGAATACGCCGGGAAAAAGCACGTATCAACTTTGAGAAGTGCATCGATTGCGGAGCATGTCTGCGTGTCTGCCCGTATGGAGCCATAATACCTATCACAACCGCATCTTCTGACCTCGATCGGTTCAAATTCAAGATCGCACTACCCTCACCAGTGATCTATACTCAATTTGGTGAACAGGTAATGCCCAACGAAATCCTGACAATAATCAGTGAAATAGGTTTTGACCACGTCTATGATGAAGCGTTGGTTTGTGAAATGATCAGTGTAGCAATCGAAGAATATCTCGACGAAAACAAATCACCGCGTCCGATAATATCTTCCACATGTCCGGTCGTTGTGAGGCTCATCCAGAGACTCTTCCCCAGTCTGTGTAAGAATATTTTGCCCCTTGAACCACCGCGTGAAATCGCGGCCAAGAACCTTCGCATTGAAGTAAATAGAGAAAAGGGTTACGCACCTGAAGAGATCGGAATTATTGACATCACCCCATGCTCTGCGAAAATGGTCTCGATAACCAGACCTGAGACCATGGAAAAATCAAACCTCGACGGCGCGATATCGATAAAGGAAATATACAACAAAGTCATGATGAAACTGAAACGGAATCTGCCAATGACTATGATGCAGACGCAAAATCGTATCAGCGGCATCGGTATTGGCTGGGCATTTGAAGGTGGCGAGATTCGGGGACTCAAATACACAAATTCGGTCTCGGTATCAGGAGTTCTCAACACAATACGAATCCTCGAAGATGTTGAGTCGGGTCGGCTTAAGAACATCGAGTACCTCGAATGCTTGATATGCCCCGATGGATGTATCGGAGGACCGCTGACCGTCGAGAATAGATTCATCGCGAAGAGCAATGTCTTGAGACTCATCAGACATTTCGGTGGTAAGAAGAGGGTAAATACTGAAATGGTACGAAAACTGTACAAGGAGAATTTCTTTTCCTTCAAGTGGGCGGTCGAGCCAAAGTCATTTCCACCGCTTGACAAAGACCGCGATAAAGCGATCAAGAAATTGAAGGATAAAGAGAGATTAATAAAGCAACTCCCTGGCACCGACTGCGGTGTATGTGGTGCACCGGACTGCCAAACGCTGGCCGAGGATATCGTAAGGGGTGAAGCAAAACTTGAGGATTGTATTCATTATAATAAAATTGTGATGAAGGACAAAAATAGTACCGGAGATAAAAATGAAGCTCGCAGAAATCGTTAAGCAATGCAATTTGAAATTAGGATCCGGAGAGACATCGCTTGACCGCGAGGTAACTGGGGGCTATTCCAGTGACCTCCTGAGCGACGTGATGGCTCATAGCAAAAAAGGAAATATCTGGATCACTCTGCAGGCACATCCCAACATCATCGCCGTGGCGGTGCTCAAGGAACTGTCTGCCATCGTGCTGGTAAACGGACGCAAACCTGATGAGGAGACGATCAATAAGGCTCAATCCGAGAACGTTCCTCTCCTGACAAGCGAGTCATCGGCTTTCGACCTTATCGGTCATCTCTATGGTATGGGCTTGCGTGGAACGCTCTGATGCTCAAATGTTTGGACGCCGACCTCCATATCCATTCCTGTTTATCACCATGCGCCGACCTGATGATGTCACCCAAGAGAATTGTTGAAATGGCCGTCAAAAAAGGTCTGGATATGATCGCCATATGCGACCATAACTCCGCAGAAAATATTAGCGCCGCTCTGAAAGTTGCACACAACACCGTACTGACAGTACTTCCTGGGATGGAGATCACCACTGTCGAAGAAGTACATGTCATTGGCATATTCCCGAGTTATGATGCGATCTTGTCCATACAGGAATCGGTTTACGCCAGGCTCACGCCGGGGGAGAACAAAGAGGACCTCTTCGGCGAACAGATAATCGCTAATGAAATTGACGAAGTCGAAGGTTATAACCACAGGCTGTTGATTGGCGCTACTAACTTCTCGATCGAAGAGGTCGTACAGGAAATTCACGATCTCCAAGGCTTAGCCATAGCGTCACATGTCGACCGGGAAGTATATAGTATAATCGGACAATTGGGCTTCATCCCAGACGGATTGGATCTTGATGCCCTTGAGATATCGTCACTGGTTACATATGATGAGGCTGCCCGCAGAATACCCCAACTTACACACTACCCCGTAGTAACATCTTCCGACGCTCACAACCTCGAGGACATCGGCCAGAGAACAACAAGATTCTGGATAGAAAAGCCAACGATAGATGAGATAAGAAACGCTTTTCAGAAAAGGGAAGGACGCGGTATTGTACTGGAGAATTGATATTGGACGACCTTTCTCTACACATTCTGGATATCATGGAAAATTCTGTAACCGCGGGTGCAAAGATGATCGGTCTTGAGGTCAGAGAAGAGACAGGAAAGAATCGCCTTATCATACAGATAAAGGATGATGGTAAAGGTATGGACAAAGAAACATTGACAAAAGTACTCGACCCATTTTACACTAAAAAAACTGTCAGGAGAGTCGGACTTGGTCTGTCCATGCTGGCGCAGGCCGCGAAAGAAGCCGGAGGCAGTTTCAAGATAGATTCCGAACTCGGCAAAGGCACAAACATCAGTGCTATTTTTGTATACGATCATATTGACCGAAAACCACTTGGCAATATGGCAGAGACGATTTCGGCGTTCATCGTCGGTAGCGGTACGGAAGTTGACCTGATCTACCGGCACCACAAGAACGGCAACGAATTCGTCTTCAGCTCGATAGAAGTCAAAAAAATACTTGAAGGTGTGGCAATTAATAACCCCGAAGTAATTGCATTTCTGAAGGATTACATTCAGGGCGGTTTGAATGAGATTTCTGAAAGGAGCAGAAAATGAAAAAATTGAAGATCGGCGATTTAGCCAAGATCCGCGACAAAGTCAGAAAGACCGCGGTGCTACGGCAAGGCAAAGCGCGGGCGAAAATCACGGTACACATGGGAACTTGCGGCATAGCAGCAGGTGCACGCGAGATACTCTCGAATCTACTCGAGGACATCCGGAAAAAGAAACTCGATGACTTGATCGTCACAACATCAGGATGTGCCGGGCTGTGCAGTCGCGAGCCAATGGCAACGGTAGAGGTCACGGGCAAGCCGCCGGTTAAGTATGTGGACCTGACGACCGAAAAAATGAGGAAAATATTGAACCAGCATATCATAAAGGGTACCATCGTCAACGAATACGCACTTGCTGTTGGCAGCGAGAGAACGCATTAACCTGCGGCCGATAAGGAGGTTAGTTTGAAAGAATTTCGAACACATTTGCTGGTGTGCGCTGGAACAGGATGTGTAGCAGCAGGGTCATACGATATCAAGAAAACACTGGAGAAAGAAATACTGAAAAGAAAACTGCATAATGAGGTAAGAGTGATCGCTACTGGCTGCAACGGTTTCTGTGAACGGGGGCCGATCGTTGTTGTTCAACCAGATGGCATATTCTACCAGAAGCTCAAGCTCAAAGATATCCCTCACCTCGTGGAGGAACATCTGCTCAAAGGACGACCCGTCAAAAATCTAATGTATGTTCCGCCGGCCGGAGAAAAACCCGTGCCAAAAATGATGGATATTGGCTTTTTCAGCCATCAAAGGCTGATCGTGCTAAAGAACCGCGGCCGCATTGATCCCGAGAACATCGACGAGTACATAGCGTTTGAAGGATACCAGGCACTCGAAAAATCACTGACCGAAATGAATCCCGAAGAGATCATAAAAGAGATCAAAGAAGCAGGTCTCAGGGGACGCGGCGGCGCCGGCTTTCCTACTGGGTTAAAATGGGAACTATGCCGTAGAACACCCGGTGACGACAAATACGTAGTATGTAATGCCGATGAAGGTGACCCGGGAGCATTCATGGACCGTAGCATACTGGAGGCAGATCCACATGCCGTGCTCGAAGGCATGATCATCGGCGCCAGGGCAATCGGTGCGACGAAAGGCTTTATCTACGTTCGTACCGAATATCCGCTCGCCCTGCAACGAATAAGGATAGCTATAGAGCACGCAGAAAAGTACGGATTGCTCGGCAAAGACATATTGGGTACTGGTTTCGATTTCTCCATCGAAGTCAAACGTGGTGCAGGAGCCTTCGTCTCGGGCGAAGAAACATCCCTGCTGGCAGCAATCGAAGGGAAAATAGGTATTCCAAAACAACGCCCGCCGTATCCCGTGCAAAAAGGCCTCTGGAGAAAACCGACAAATATTAACAACGTTGAGACATGGGCAAATGTACCTCACATCATACTGCGCGGCGCAAAATGGTATTCGGAGATAGGAACCGAAGGAAGTAAGGGAACCAAGATCTTTTCGCTCGTGGGCAAGATAAACAACACCGGGCTTGTCGAGGTACCAATGGGCATCACCATGAAAGATATCATATATGAAATTGGCGGCGGTATACCTCATAACAAACAGATAAAAGCCGTGCAGACCGGCGGCCCTTCGGGCGGTTGCATACCCAGGAACATGCTCGACCTTCCGATTGACTACGAAAGTCTACGAAAAGCCGGGTCGATGATGGGGTCCGGCGGTATGATTGTGATGGATGAGGATACCTGCATGGTTGACGTAGCCAAGTATTTCATGAACTTCCTGCGCGATGAATCCTGCGGAAAGTGCCTTTCATGTCGCGAGGGTACACAAAGGATATGGGAAATACTCGAACGAATCACAAAAGGCAAAGGCACGCAGGACGACATCGGCCTGCTCCAAGAGCTTGCCCAGGCTACCAAAGACGCTTCGATGTGCGGGCTCGGACAGACCGCGGCAAACCCGGTACTCAGCACGCTCAACTATTTCATGGATGAGTACGAGGCGCATATAAAATACAAGAAGTGCCCCGCCGTAGTGTGCAAAAGTATTATCTCCTCACCCTGCCAGCATACGTGTCCGATTGAAACCGAAGCGCCACAATATATAGCCTATATCGCGCACGGTGATTTTGACAAAGCCTATGAGATTATTCTCAAGGACAATCCCCTGCTAAATGTCTGCGCACGTGTATGTCATCATCCGTGTGAGACAAAGTGCCGGGCTGGTCAAGGCGGCAAACCGATTGCCATCCGTGAACTAAAACGGGCAGCAATCGAGCACAGCGATGGGAGGAGACGTCCGAAAACAAAAACCCCATCCGGCGATAAGGTCGCGATCATCGGTTCTGGACCTTCCGGACTGATGGCCGCACACGCGCTCGCGCACAAGGGCTATGCTCCAACTATTTTCGAGGCCCTACCCATAGTCGGCGGCATGCTCGCGGTCGGCATCCCTGAATACAGATTACCCAGCAAAGCCCTCAAGGAGGACATAAAACGAGTGCTCAATGCCGGCGTCGATATAAAAACGGAACAAAAACTGGGCAGAGATTTCACCCTGGACAAGTTGCTTCAGCAGGGATACAAGGCAGTATACATAGCAATCGGTGCGCACAAGAGCATAAAACTAGGAATACCGAATGAAGAAGCAAGTGGCGTGATCCCGGCAATGCGTTTTCTTACCGACGTCAGCCTCGGCAGGAAAGTCACGCTCGGCAGTCGAGTGGGCATAATCGGTGGCGGTAATTCCGCAGTTGATGCTGCCCGTGTAGCCAACCGGTTGCCAGGAGTCACCCAGGTTACGATCATTTACCGTCGAACACGCAACGAAATGCCGGCATACGCGGAAGAAATCGAAAGCGCGCTGGAAGAAGGCATCGATATCCAGTTCCTGACCGCGCCGACCGAAATCATCGTGAAGGACGGACACGTCACCAGAATCAAATGCACAAGAATGCAGCTCGGCACTGTAGACCAGAGTGGAAGGCGCCGACCCATACCAATAAAGGATTCGGAGTTTGTTGTCGAACTCGACACTCTCATATCAGCCATAAGCGAACAACCTGACTTGTCATTCCTTGAAGAAGAACACGATTTTGAAATCTCGGGATGGAATACTTTCGTTGTTGAAAAGGAATCGCTGTCAACAAATGTCCTGGGTATTTTTGCAGGTGGTGATGCGATACGCGGACCAAGCTCAGTAATCGAAGCGATGGCTGACGGCAAAAGAGTTGCCGAGACCATCGATCAATATTTGAAGAACAGACCGATAAGGTTAGAGTATAAGGTAACAAGACCAACAGTATACGTCGAGCCCGTAAAATTGACGGTTGCAGAGACACTTGAAAGCACCAGACAAGACTCCAGGAAAACAAAATCTGCAGCCCGTCGCAAGAACTTTGCCGAAGTTGATCTCGGTTTAAACAGAAGCTCAGCAATAAAAGAAGCGAAACGCTGTTTGCGATGCGATCTGGAAGTAAAAGAAGAAGATGAAAAGGAGCAATCATGATAAGCTTCATTTTGAATGGACTCGAGGTGCAGACCGAGGAAGGGTCGACAATTTTGGAGGCGTGCAGGTTCTATGGCATTGAAATACCCACCCTTTGCTACAACGAAGGTTTGAAACCTTATGGCGGTTGTCGCTTGTGCCTCGTCGAAATAGGCACTGGCGAAAACAGTAAACTTGTCAGTTCTTGCACGTATCCGATTGAAGAAGGTCTTCGTGTTCGCACTAATACGAAACGAGTGGTCAGTGCCCGGAAGATGATGATCGAACTACTGGTTTCCATAAGCCCGCAATCAAAAACAATCCAAGACCTCGCGTCGAAGTATCACGTGACCAAGGTGCGTTTCCCGGTACGCAACGATGACTGTGTGCTCTGCGGATTGTGTGTGCGCATGTGTAAAGAACAAATGCAGTCTGGAGCCATCGGTTTCACCGAACGCGGGTACAAGAAGAAGATAGTAACGCCCTTCAATATCCGGTCAGAACAGTGCCGACTATGCGGTGGCTGTATCTATATCTGCCCCGCCTGTCAGATGAGGTGCCAGGGCCCGGATGCACCAACTGATCTCTGCAGCGGATGCTTGTCCCTGGAGCCATCCTGCATTGAAACTCATGATGACTATCAATGCTGGATGGGCACAACCGGCGATTGCGGAACGTGCGAAGGAAGACCTGATCAGAGGAAAACAGATAAGAGATAGCAGATAATGGATGACAGCAAGATCATGGACACATTGGTTACGGTAACGAAGCCCGTTTCGGTGACGTCAAGCGGTAACGTATGAAAGAAAAAAAGCGGATAACTAGTTTTCACGACCTCGATGTTTATCAAAATACATATAAGGCATGCATTGAAATTATGAAAAGAATAGTACCAAGGTTACCCGAGAGTGAGAAGTATGACTTGAAAGACCAGCTTAGCCGTTCGTGTAAAGCAATCCCTCGCCTCATCGCAGAAGGCTATGCGAAGAGACATCAAAAAATGGGGTTCCAAAAATACTTAGATGATGGCATGGCGGAATGCAACGAGACTATCGTCAGTCTGTCTCAGGCAAGAGACATCTACGATAATTCCGCCGATGTTGATTTGTGTAATAGTTTGATTGACACATATGACAAATCCGGCCGTCAGTTATACAACTTGGCAATAGCCTGGAGCAAGTTTAAAAGGGGAAGCAAAGATGTTAGATGAACGTATCTCTAACCTTTGTTTACGAAACGGGCATCGTAACCGTTTACCTTAATTGTTTTACTTTAAGTAGGAAAGGAGAAAAAATGCCCTCATTATCAAGAATGAATGCCTCTGCGGCAACGTTAACAAAAAATAGAACTGAAGATTCAATCGTTCCGCTCAGCGGAATGTGCGTTACTTGTGTCGATGGTTGTATCGGCATGTGTGAAATAGGCAAATCCGCATATCGCGGCCACGAAGTAATATACCCGCAGCCGTTCGGCATCCTGACTGCAGCATCCGAAAAGAACTACCCGGTGGATTACTCTCACTTCAATATCATGGGCACAGCAGTGGGCGCAATGGGAGTGGAGGCCGATCCGGACAAAGCGATATTCCCGAACGTAACGATTGAACAGAAAATCGGCGCAAACAGCGACATCAAACTCAAATTCCCGATGGTCGTCCCTGGACTGGGATCAACAAATGTCGCCAAGAACAACTGGGATGGATTGGCGATCGGAACCGCATTATCCGGAACCATGCTGACGATCGGCGAGAACGTCGTTGCCATGGACATGACAAGCGAAATAAAAGACGGCAAAATACTCAAAGCACCAGATCTCGAACAGCGCGTGAAATTGTACAAGGACTGGCAGAGAGACGGTTTCGGCATGATAATCGTTCAGGCCAATGTCGAAGATACCAGACTGGGTGTGCAGGAATTCGCCATCCGGAAGTTAGGCGTTGAGACGGTCGAACTGAAATGGGGACAAGGCGCCAAAGATATCGGCGGTGAGGTAAAAATAAAGGACCTCAAGAAGGCACAGGAGTTGCGGAAGCGGGGGTATGTCGTACTGCCCGATCCGCTGGATCCAGATGTGATCGAGGCGTTTGAGCACAAAACATTCACCGAGTTCGAAAGACATTCCCGGATCGGAATGGTTGACGAGGAATCGTTCATGAAACGGGTTGACGAATTGCGTAAAGCCGGCGCCAAGCACGTATTCTTGAAAACTGGTGCGTACCGACCAGCCGATCTGGCGCGAGCGGTGAAGTACTCATCGAAAGCAAAGATCGATCTGCTGACCATTGACGGCGCTGGCGGCGGCACTGGTATGAGTCCGTGGCATATGATGAACGAATGGGGCATGCCTCCGGTTGAGATCCATTCCCTGGCATACTTCTACACCGACAAGCTGGCCAAAAAAGGCGATTATGTTCCTTCGCTGGCATTTGCTGGCGGTATCGCCTTTGAAGACCAGATCTTCAAGGCGCTTGCCCTTGGCGCACCTTACACAAAAATCGTAGGTATGGCCCGCGGTCCTCTCTGTGCGGCAATGGTCGGTAAGACCATCGGCAAGAAGATCGATGAGGGTGAAATACCGGTGTTCGTCGAGCGTTTCGGAAACAAAAAAGAGGAAATCTTCGTTACGGCATCAAAACTGAAGAAAGAACTGGGTAAGGATTTCGATCGCGTGCCGCCAGGTGCACTGGGCGTCTATACCTATGTGGAGAGAATGGCCCAGGGGCTGAAGCAGCTCATGACCGGAAACCGCAAGTTCGCCCTCAAATATATCACACGTGACGATATTGCATCTTTAACCAAAGATGCCGCGGATATTTCAGGGATCCCTTACGTGATGGATGTTGACAAGGAAGAGGTTGAAAAAATACTTAACGGATAACTAATTACTGATGACAGATAACCGATAACAAGTAACCGAAATCTGGCATGTGATGTCTGTTATCTGATATCAGACATCGGTTATCTGATATCAGGCATCAGTCTGTTTGGGTTTTCTCCTGAACCATGTTCTTGAATATCTTTGAAGGACGGAAAAACGGTACATAGCGATCAGCCAGAGTGTACACTTTACCACTCTTAGGGGCTTTTGCACTTCGGCCCGGACGTTTCCTGAGTTCGAATGTCCCGAATCTTCTCAATTCTACCCTCTTATTCTGTATTAAAACATCAAAAAGAGTATCCAGGAATGTATCAATCAGCTTTTCGATATCTGTCTTAGTGTACGCCGGGCCTATCTTTTCGGCGATTTTCTCAATCAAAAATTCCCTTCGCATCATTCCTCCTTGCTAATTGTTTTTCTTCCGAACATATGCTTCGCTACTGCCCTGACTTACAGAGCTGGGGATGCCAGCGGCGACAATCTATTATATTCAAATGAACCCATCTGTCAATGCTTTTATCACGAAATTACGAATCAAAACCCGCGTGCTCCGAACCCTATACGCCCATCTGTTTCTTACGTCTCTTGGTCTTCCTCCGTTCATCCCATGATCGTTGGTCACGCTTCGATACTTTCCCCTTTTCAATCAGATTGCGAAACTGTTTTTCAGTCAGAAGCTTCCGCCTTTCCTTCTTGCGGCGCTCGGTTTTCTTCCTGCTCTCCTTCATTGGGTACCTCCCTCATAATTTTACACAATACATTGACGTTGTCAACGTTTCCCAATTTTTTCCTTGACTTTCAGAGAAAAGTAAATATCATTCTACTAACAAAGGAGGACCGCAAGTGGCATTTAACATATTCTCTGTATTACGAGGTATCAGAAGCCAGTTCTTGAGCGACATAGCAATAGACCTGGGCACGCGTACAACCCTCATCTATGTGAATGGCCGCGGCATCGTTCTTGATGAACCAACAGTTGTCGCGATTGATACGAAAACGAAGAAATGCCTTGCGATCGGAAATGAAGCAAAGCAAATGCTGGGCAGAACACCAAACGACATCAAGGCAATAAGGCCAATGAAAGACGGGGTCATTGCTGACTTTGAGATGGTTGAATTGCTGCTGCGTATTTTCATTGAAAGAGTTCAGAAAAAACGCCTTTTTACGCGCCCGCGTGTTCTGATCTGTGTACCATCTGGCATAACCGAAGTCGAAAAGAGAGCGGTCAGAGATTCTGCCGAAGCGGCAGGCGCGCGCGAAGTCTTCCTCGTGCCCGAGCCAATTTCTGCCGCGATAGGAATCGGTCTACCCGTCCATTCACCAATCGGAAATATGATCGTCGACATAGGTGGTGGTACGACAGAAATTGCCGTCATCGCTCTATCTGGCATCGTGACGAACAGCTCTATCCGTATTGCCGGTGACGAAATGGATGATGCCATAATCCAGTACATCAAGAAGACCTACAATCTCATAATCGGAGAGCAAACTGCCGAGAATATCAAAGTCGGGATAGGCAATGCGTTCCCGACCGTTGAAGAAAAAACCCTCGAGGTCAAAGGACGTGACCTTGTATCAGGCATCCCAAAAACGGTGAAACTCACCAGCCACGAGGTGCGGGAAGCCATTCAGGAACCTCTGTCGATGATCTCAGAAACGATACGGCTCACCCTTGAGAAAACCCCTCCGGAACTTGCTGCGGACATCGTAAATAACGGTATATACATGGCCGGTGGTGGTTCACTCCTGAAAGGCATCGATACCCTGGTCAGAGAAGAGACCAATCTGCCAGTGACGATCGCCGATGAACCGAACAAGGTCGTGGTCATAGGTGCGGGAAAGATCCTCGAAGACCTGAATCGGTACGAAAAGGTCATCTATACAATGAAGCGAGCATAGTTGCGTCGTCAGCAGATCATACTTTTCATCCTTCTATTCATTGTATCTACCATACCAGTTTTATTAAGCGAAAACACCAATCTCAATTTAGCGAGAGACCTTTCGTCATTTCTCCTCTTTCCTTTCCGTATCACGACTGCTTTTGTTGAATACCTCGCTATCTCAAACACCCGCATCGAGAAACTTGAGACTATCGTAAACCAATTGAAGCTCGAGAATGCAACACTAAAGGACCAACTCGTCGTCGACACGACAAATCTGGAATTCAGGTCGTACATTCTCTTGAAAGCATCGGTGGTGGGCCGTGACCCGCTCAACATAAATGGCTACCTGCACATCGACAGGGGCACTGTGCACGGCGTCTCCGAAAATCAGACAGTACTCTCGGTCGACGGTTTCGTCGGCAAGATAAGACACGTCGGGCCGTCCAGCAGCATCGTTGAGACAATCGAAAACCGAGGCTTCACGGTCAGTGCAATCGATGTGAGCACCGGCATTCACGGTATCGTGAAGAAACAAGAGAATCTCATGTTTCTTTATATCCGTCATAACGATGCAATTGGTATTGGTGATTCGATAACGACCTCGGGAATGAGCGAAATATTCCCAAAAGGTATTTTGATCGGCAACGTCCACACCATCTCTGAATCCGAGGATATGTTCTTCAAAAACGTATACATCACTCCGGCTTCCCAGATTAACAGGCTGGTGTCAGTGTACGTAGTCCAAGATACTTTGACAAATCCCGCAAGGAACTGAAAATGATCCGCTATTTACTCTATTTTCTTGCCTTGTACCTCAGTCTGCCTTTCAACAGCACAATTGAAATTGCCACAATAATCGTATTCTTTGTCATCATGAAAGAGGATGCACGCTTTGCCCTTATCTTTGCTTTCGCGACTGGTCTTTTGACCGACCTCTACTATCCCGTTCGACTCGGGGTCAACGCCATCGTCTATATTTCTCTGACCCAGTTACTGCTCTATCTGAAGAGATTCCTTGTACTGAACCCGCTCACCACCATCGCCACATTCACCGTCTTGTATCTCGTCAAAACCGCTGCTCTCAATGTCTTTGTCTCGGCGCACATTGATGCTGCCCGGATAATATTTACGATTCTCATATTCTTCCCTATTGTTTTTTTGCTGAATAGAATCGGCTACGGTATATGGATGAAAAAGCAATAACTTTCAAAGCAATTCGAAATCTCATTTTTGCACTCGCCGCAATTATTGTTCTCTGGAGCATCAAGCTTCAGATTTTTGAAGGCAAAAAGTACTCACGCCTTTCCGAAGAAAACCGCATCAGGCGAAACTTTGACCCGGCACCACGCGGACGGATCCTGGACCGGAACGGCAAGGAAATCGCCAACACCAGACCTGGTTTCTACGTATCGGTTGTAAGGGCCGTGATCGATCAGAAGACGCTCAGCGCTCTCTCCAGCATCCTGGGCATCAAGGAAGAAGAGATCATCGAGAAAAGCCGGATCGAAAAGAACTCCTTCAGCCCGGTCAAAATAGCCCATGACATATCATACGGGCAACTCTCCCTGATCGAAGAGCAAGCGGATGCCTTCAGTGGCGTTGAGGTGGGTGTCGAACCACTCAGGAATTACCCCCACGGCGAATTGTTCTTTCACGTTGTAGGTTATGTCGGTGAAATAACCTGCGAGGAAATCGAAAAAGACAGAACGTATATATTGGGTGATTACATAGGTAAACTGGGTCTGGAGCGATACTACGAGAATATTCTAAGAGGAACCAACGGCATTGAGTATGTTGAAGTCGATGCCCGTGGAAAGGAAGTGAGCAAGATCACCGAGAAAAGAAGCATCCCGCCGACCGCGGGGGTAGATCTCATTACGACGATCGACCTCGCCTTGACCGAATCCGTGGCTGTTTACCTAGAAGCCCATGAGAAAGCGGCATGCATTTGTTTAAATCCTCAGAGTGGTGAGATTCTTGTTTTATACTCTAAACCTAGTTTTGATCCGAATCTATTCACCCACGGACTCAAAAGAACCGAATGGGATGTTTTGAATAACGACCCGAATGCTCCGATGTACAATCGGGCGATCATGAGTTGTTATCCACCTGGATCGACATTCAAACCTTTTGTCGCCCTTGCCGCACTCGATTCAAAAACAATCAACAAGGAAAAGAGATTTGATGTTTGTACAGGTGCATACCGGCTCGGACGGCGTTCCTTCAGGTGCTGGAAAAAACACGGACGCCTGAACTTGACCGGCGCGATTATCAACTCATGCGATATCTACTTCTATCAATTGGGCAGGCTGACAGGTATCGACACATTATCAGAACGCGTCAGCAGGATCGGTTTTGGGAAGAGAACAGGCATCGATCTGTTGAACGAGAAAGGAGGTATTTTACCGGACCGGGAATGGTTCGCAAAGAGGTACGGCCAGAACTGGACCCAAGGACATATTTTCAATCTGAGCATCGGACAGGGGGATCTGCTCGTGTCACCACTGCAGCTGGCCTGTGCATACGCGATCTTTGCAAATGCGGGAAAAATCCCAATCCCACACATCATCGCCAAGAGCGACACGACGTACTTCACTACCGACATCTCCCCGGAAGCCATCGAGACCGTGAATAATGCACTTGCTGGCGTAGTGAACCAGGGCACCGGCACTCTTGCTCGCGTTCCAGGCGTCGAAGTCTGCGGCAAGACCGGAACCAGCCAGAATCCGCACGGCGATGATCATTCTCTCTTCGTCGGCTTTGCCCCGGCCGGCAATCCAGTGATTTTGGTTTGCATCATTATCGAAAATGCAGGGCACGGCGGTAGCATTGCTGCTCCGATTGCCGGCAAGATCATCAAACTATTTCTCAATAAATTAGAGCAGAAGCAAACAGAGGTGTCATTGATTCAAGCGGCCTATGATCAAGAAAACTGATCTCGGCATTATCTGGACGACATTTGCACTGTCGCTGCTCGGAGTCGTGATGATATATTCGACTGCCGGCTCGGCAATCATGACCAAGCAGATAACCTGGCTGGTATTTTCTATCCTCTGTGCAATTCTTTTTTCGCGTATCTCCCCGCGTATCTGGCTCAATCTGAGCCCGATAATATATTTTCTGGCATTAGTCCTCATATTCGTAATACTCATTAAAAGTGATGTCTACCCGCGGAGGTGGATAAGATTCGGTGATTTTTCCATGCAGCCATCTGAGTTCGCGAAGTTCGCAACGGTACTAATGCTAGCCAACTACTTATCCACGAGAAAAAAACTCCAGAATTTTTCGGACATGGTAGTGCCAATAGTGATCACTGGATTGCCTGCACTGTTAGTATTCCTTGAACCGGACCTTGGAGCCGCACAAATATTCCTGCCAATACTGCTGGTAATGAGCTATTGGGCTGGCATGCCTGGTCTAAAAATATTGATTCTATTCTCACCAATAGTATCAGCGATCGCCAGCTTTTCAATCTACACATGGGTGGGATATATGGCAATCTTGATGATTTTCCTCTATTTCCGGAAACAGCTAACCGATCTGATCTACGGTTTTGCGAGCAATTCATTAGTAGGCCTGATCATGCCGTTGGTCTGGAATTCTCTGAAAACCTACCAGCAAAAGAGAATCATCGCATTCTTCTCTCCATGGCTGGATCCTCAGGGCATGTCGTGGCAGATAATACAGTCGAAGATCGCGATCGGTTCCGGTGGTCTATTCGGCAAGGGGTTCCTTTCGGGAACGCAGAAGAAGTTGGAATTCCTGCCAGAACGCCACACCGATTTCATATTTTCGTGTCTGGGCGAGGAATTCGGCCTAATTGGTATAATCGTCGTCATCACGGTCTATGTTTATCTCATATATCGGTTGCTCTACCTGGCAAAAGAAACGCGCAACCGATTCTCGAACATATTTGTTAGCGGGGTCATGATCTGGATCGCCTACCAGACATTCATCAATATCGGCGTGACCATGGGTCTGCTACCGGTTACCGGAGTACCTTTACCATTCATAAGCTCGGGCGGTTCTGCCCTTCTCGCGTGTTTCATGGCGATCGGT